>Ga0209125_1000657_pt1 | contig 41530 bp, 40 predicted proteins | sample BarGraIncub1131A_FD_184503 | JGI IMG/M metagenome (GOLD analysis project Ga0209125, IMG submission 184503) | Arctic peat soil microbial communities from Barrow, Alaska - Barrow Graham LP Incubations 11-31A (SPAdes) (version 2) | ecosystem: Environmental > Terrestrial > Soil > Wetlands > Peat... | reverse complement strand
TCCAACTGCTGCTCCTTGCTCATATTCCTTTTCATTAAAATATCTTCCGAAAATAATTTCTGTATTATTTATGTATGCAAGATCTGGAGAGCCCCCCCTCATATAAGCATTTTTGCTACGCTTTTCAGAAAAAACTGTACCTTGAAGTTGAAAGGCAGGGCTTGCATATTTCATGCTCTCAATCTTTTGTTTTATTTGTTTAACATCGTCTAAGGTTATATAATCTGTTGATTGAGCATTTTCTCCACTTACTTTAACTGTAATCGAAGATGCTCCCAATTTATCGAATTCACCTGTGATGGCCTTTTGACCTCCTTGACCAAGGGATACAATTGTTATAACTGAACTTATGCCAATTATTATTCCAAGCATGGTAAGAAAAGAACGCATCTTATTAGCCTTTATACTTTCCAAGGCTGTCTTTACACTTTCAAATATGTTCATACTTTCACTCCTTTTATAAAACGATTCTATGCTTGACCGTAGAATCTGATATAATTTCACCGTCTTTAAACCTTATTATTCTATTTGTATGGTTTGCAATATCAGTTTCATGTGTAACCATAAGAATTGTAGCACCTTCATTATTTAAATCTTCAAATATCTTCATTATATCTTCGGAGGATTTAGAATCAAGGTTTCCCGTAGGTTCATCTGCCATGATTACCGCTGGAGAATTAACTATTGCCCTTGCGATTGCAGCCCTTTGCTTTTGTCCACCTGATATTTCATTTGGCAAATGACGTACTCTATCAGATAGACCTACTTTTTCCAGGGCATAAAGAGCTTTTTCTTTTCTTTCTTTAGAAGGTATACCTGCATACATCATAGGAAGCTGAACATTGTCAAGTAAGCTAATTCTTGGAATAAGATTAAATGACTGGAATACAAAGCCTATCTCTTTATTTCTAATATAGGCGAGTTCATCACCACTCAGAAATGAAATATCTTTTCCATTTAAAATGTACTTACCACTATTCATTTTATCAAGACACCCAAGAATGTTCATCAAAGTAGATTTTCCAGAACCAGAAGCCCCCATTATTGCTGTGAACTCTCCCTTTTCAATTTTGAGACTAATATTATTAAGGGCTGTGAATTCAAGATCTCCAGTTTTGTATATTTTTATAAGGTTTTTTACCTCTAACATTTATATTCCTCCTTGTATTCCCCTAGGATACAATACAATTATCTACTACTTACTTTAATTCGTTGCCTCTTTTACAATTGTGCCTTCTTTAATTGAAGTTGAGGGATTTAATATAACTTTTTCACCATTTTTAATTCCTTTGGTTATTTGAACTTCAGTATCTGACTGAGCTCCAATAGTTACCTGTCTTTCACGCACTATATTCTCTTCAACAACGTATACTAAATTTTTATCGCCTTTTTCTACCTTTAGTGCTTCTGAAGGAATCTTGACAGCACTAGCAACTTTATCTACTAATATGTCTACGTCTACATCAAAATCTATCTTTAAATCTGGAGCACTATCTAGAATAGATATTTCTACTGCTAGGGTTGTTTCACTCCCAGTTACTCCCACTATTTTATTTGCTGCGGGGTCTATAAATGAAACACTGCCTTTATAGGTTCTGTTTCCATTTTTAATTATTACTTCTTGACCAATTTTAACTTTATTAGCATCATATTTCCCAAGGGATGCTACCCCTCTTAAGTTTTCTATATCTTGAACTACTACCACTGCCTCCATACCATTCCCTACTGCACCTTCTATTGCCTTCATTGTTGTTACCACCCCAGCATTCGCAGCTATAATTGTGCTTTTATTTTCTGCTAGCTTTTGTTTAGTTGAATTCAAGGATATTTCTGCTAATTTCACAGAATTATCTGCTTGTTTTAACTTCTCTGAAGACAACGGTGATAAGGCACTCTTTTGTTGTTTTAAACTTTCTGATTTTGCTTTATCCGTTGGATTTAAACTTTTTTCTAATCTTGTAATTTCACTGTTTAAATCTGCAATTTTACTTATAATATTATAATTTTGATTGTACAAATCTTCTTTAGCAAGTACTGCATTGTCATATTGAATTTGCGCTTGACTAACAGTTGAAGCTAAATCAATAGTCTCATAAGTTACTAGGATATCCCCTATTTTGACCTTGTCTCCTATTGATACATTTACCTTTTTAATTTTAGATTGAAGTCCAAAATATTCTTTACTATTTTTTGAATTCACCGTTGCTGTAGTAGATATATAAGATTTAAGTTCTCCTACTGCAGCTATTGAAGTTTTTACAGCTATAATTTTACTAGCCTTCTTTTTTTCACTTAATAGAAATACGCCACTTAAAACGCCTACTAAAATTAAACCGTAAATTACTGTTTTCTTTTTCATTACTAATTCCTCCTTATATGATTCTGCTTATATATATCAATTGTTAATTTTTATCCTTCTATACATAATTAAGTGATACTTTTATAAACTCTTCTAAAGCCTTTCTTAAATTTTTCTAAATATACATAAAAGCCAAAAATATATTTATAATTTTCAAAAGTACACAAGTAATGGCAATAAAAAATAGCAGTAGAACATATTAAGTGTTCTACTGCTATTTTTTAATCTTCATCTTTATCATATAAATCAAGATACGAATAATTTTCTCCATTTTTTTGCCAACCTAAAATAGAATCCATATTTACATTTTGTGCCGCTCTAAAAATAGATTTATCAACCTCACTAAAATTTTTCTTTAACTCTTTAACTAAATCCTTTATTTCATGGCGTTTGTTTCCTATCTTTTTAGCTGCAACCATGCAGGCACAATTAAGTGGCCATATGCCACTATTTTGAGTAAAATTTTCTATGTATTGTTCTTCAATATAATAAAGAGGACGAATTAATTCCATTTTCTTAAAATTTTGTGCTCTTAATTTTGGAAGCATGGTCTTAAAATTTCCTGAATAAAGAATATTTAACATAGTTGTTTCAACTACATCATTAAAATGATGGCCAAGGGCAAGTTTATTGCAGCCTAACTCCTGCGCTTTCGCATATAAGGCTCCACGTCGCATTTTTGCGCACATATAACAAGGATAATCTCCAGCTATTTTATCAATTATATGAAAAACACTTGATTCAAAAATTTTAATTGGAATATTTAAATAATTACAATTATCAATTAGTAGTTCTTTTATATTTTCATGATAACCAGGATCCATAGCAATAAACTCTAATTCAAAATTAACCTTGCCGTAATGTTGTAACTCTTGAAATAATTTGGCCATTATTAGACTATCCTTACCACCAGAGATAGCCACAGCTATTTTATCACCCTGGGATACTAATTTATAATCCACTATAGCTTTAATGAATTTTGACCAAATAGGTTTCCTATAGTCTTTAATAAGACTGCGCTCTATTTCAGCAAGTGGTTTTCTTTCATTAAATGGGACTTTGATTTCACAACCTTCTCCTGCAATACTACTCATAAAATCACCTCTCTTTTACATTAGAATATTATAACATATTTGAAAAGAGTTTGTCCTTGAAAGTATAATTATAGTATGATTTTTATTTTTCTAATTTTTTAATGTAAATGCTGCATTTGTGATTTTAAAATTGTCTTTTAAACCAGGTGTAATATATACTTGTTTATCTTTAGTTATAAAAATAGCTTCTACTCCAGGCATTGTATTTATAAACTTCATTCCATCATTAAGTCCCAATGAAAATACACTAGTAGATAGAGCATCTCCATCGATTGATTTTTCACTTACTATGGACACTCCTGCTATAGAATTATCACAAGGGTATCCTGTACTAGTATCTAAAATATGGTGATATTTCTTACCATCTTTCTCAAAATACCTTTCATAAATGCCCGATGTAACAATGGACTTATTTTCCACTTCAATCATTCCAATAATATCACCTCTTTGTGTAAACGGATCTTGTATTCCTATTTTCCACGATGAACCAGTAACATTTTTACCCATAGCAAATACATTACCACCCAGATTTATGATAGCATGTTCCACACCGTTCTCTTTTAGAACTTCTGATACTTCATCTGCAGTGTAACCCTTAGCTATAGCACCTAAATCTATTATCATACCTTTGTTTTTAAGAAATGCTGTTTTGTTTTTTTCATCTAATATTAAATCTTTGTAATTTATTAGTGCTTTTTTTTCTTGAATCTCTTGTTTTGAAGGCACCCTTGCTGCATCCGTACCTATTCCCCACAATTTAACAAGAGGGCCAACAGTTATATCCATTTTTCCATCGGTTAGTTTTGCGAATTTTAAACCTTCTTTAAGAACTTCCATTGTTCCATCAGCGATTTTAATTGGCTTTACTCCAGCCGCGTTATTAATATCTATAACTTCACTATCCTCTTTATTGATACTCATTGTATTTTCAATTTCACTAATTCTTTTGAAAGCTTTATCTAGTACGTTAGTAGAAGATTTATCATATATTTTAATAGTACATACAGTTCCCATTAAAAACTCGGTTTTTGAAATTGGCTCTACTGGTGCTACAACTTTTTTAGAACAAGCAGATAGCATTATGGCTAATATAGTACATGTTATAATAATCTTATGTTTTTTATTCTTTGATAAAAAAATCATAATTATACACCTCTTTTTCTCATTTACTCACAAATATTTGTCTTAAGTCAAAGGCTATTCTATTATTTGAAATAGTTTAACTTCAAAAATGGTTTTTATCAACAAGAAGGACTTTAGACCTAAGTCTAAAGTCCTTTTTAATTTAATTATTTTGTTATTTTTTCATAGCCTTAGCTTTTTCATATAGAGTTTTAAATGTTGTTGAAATACCAGTTGCGCCACTAACTGTTATTACCTTATCATCTTTTAGTGCAGATTCAGTTAATTGAGTGTAAGCATCTGCAGGAGAAACTTTCATGGCGGCATATGCTTTATCTTCACTCTTTTTCTTGCCCTCTTTATTAACTTCCATATATTCTACTTTAGTTATCTTCCCATCTGTATAAGTTACTGTTATCTCACCTTTCCAACCACGTTCGTCAAAATCTGATGAAGCTTTATATACCTCAGGTGCTTTAGTTTCTACTTTTGCAGGTGCTGTAGTTTCTGCTACTTTTGCAGGTGCTGTAGTTTCCACCGGTTTTTCGGCTGTTGTAGGTTCTGCCTTTTTACCACACCCACTTAAAAGTGAAAGTGTCATTACACCAGCAGCTATTATTGAAAGAATTCTTTTGTTTTTCATTACAAATACCCCCCTAATTTTAAATACTAATTTGCTAAATATTTAACTTATTATACAATTTCTATTAAAAATAGTCAATTAAAGTGATTCTTCTCTTTTCGCTTATACTATATCCCCCTTAGTTTAAAAATTATTATTTATAGGACTATTTTCACTAAAAAATAGTTAAATTTACTTACTTTACTAGTTAAAATTTTATCATAATAGTATTACCTTTGCTAATAAAGAGGTGATTTGTTCATTAATAATATGTTTTGTTAATTTAGTTCATGGATTTTTTTTAATTTCAATTTATATAAATAATAAGTACCATTTTTATAAATTTGTAATAGTTACGTCAATATCTATTATATATAAATATTGGACTAACTATATAACAAGGTATATCCTATATTTGTAGTTTCTAATATTAATATTTATATGGTAGGTTTTAATAACTAATAGATTTATATAAGGAGTGGTTTATTTGGATTACGAAATTCTAAGAACAAGCACTCAAGAAACAAGAGATAAATATTTAAAGGATGAATTAGGAGAAGAAAAGAGTAAAGTACTTGATAAATATTGCCTTATATGTAATGAAAATTTATATTGGCAAAGAGTCAAAGACAAGTACCCTACTCAAGAATATTTTAGCTATAAATTCACTAAAAAAGCCTCAACCTTAGGTATAATATTTCAAATTTACAGACTTTGCTATGCGAAAGTAAAATATTTCGAAAAAAACTGGGATGATTATTGTGCTTGCGTGTATCATTGGAAAAAGGGTTTTATAGAGACAGATATATATAACATGGAATTTATTAAGCATAGAAGTACTGGTATAATTATTGATTTGAGAAATTTATGCAATATTAACAAAATAGAAGAATTTATAAAATTATGCACCTATTTAGAATCCAGAGATGGTTTAGAAAAAGGGTGTAATATTATTGGACTAGATTAAAGTAATAATAAGTGCTAGATTTCTTAGCACTTACTCATTTTAGAAATTGAGCCTCAAAATAAGCGACTCATCTATTTAATTTAACTACTATTAATATTGATAGTACTTTATAAATATATTATTGAATAGTGTTTCCACTATTGATATACTTTTATTTATCAAATAGACCGCCAGTTTTCTTATTACTTAATGCTGCTTTTTTTGGTTTTCCAATTACTTTATCAGGTCTTGAAATTCCACCTTGCTCTGAACTTTTCTTTTTCTTTTCCTCAATAATTTTTCTCATCATTTCAATATTCTTACTTGACATAAATTTTTCCTCCTTTTGCAGCAAATTAAAGAATGTTAGATACTATAGAATTTATGTTTATAATTCATACATTTTTTTCTATGTTTTATTCACTACACAAACTCAACTTGATGTTTTCCCTACTAATCAGTTTAACTTAATTCGCCTAAAATTTCAATATAATATTAAAAGTAACAGTACTTTTTTATGAAAATTGTCGTTTTATTCCTAAAATATGTGAATAGTATCGTATCCTCTGCAGCATTATTATCAAGTAATACTGCCTAACTTAATTAATACATTTTTATATCCCAGTTTTATAATCTCATTATCATATAAATTTTCATAGGTTACTTTATCCACATCGAAGATTAATGCTTTTAAAAAATTGATTCCATAAAGTTTTTTAATAAACATCTCACAATCTTCTTTTATTAATGTATAATGCCTTTCATCATTATGATATTCATTTGTATCATTTTTCAATTTTTCTATAATTCCATATAATTGATAAATATAACTCATTTCTTTTAAATTAAATATTTTAGTCAAAGCTACAATAGCTTCAGCGTAATTAAAATTCATAGGTACAGGGTAAATACTGATTTTATTTTTATCATCGAATTCTTTTAACATTCTTAAACTTTGAAATAGTGTGGTGCATATATCCAATTGAATAATAGTGGCATATTCGTTAAGTTTATGAGCTTTATTTTGCTCTTGATACTCTCTTTTATCTTTTTCAATTTTACTTTGTGTTTCAATTGCCTTACAAGTTGAATTTTTATTTATCAGCCAACTAAAAATCCCACCTAAAATAGCACCAAATATAATAGAAAAAGATGATATAAGATGCGCAGGTATGAATGATAAGAATTCCTGCATTCCAATTTCTCCTTTCTAAAAAAGTATTTTCTACTGTATAGTTTCCATATAAATATATTTTATTCTTTTAACCTTTGTTATAATATATTTTGACAAAACAATGATAATTAGAGTATTGTCTATATAAAGCATATAAAAACTAGATTTTAATTCAAAATCAAATATATGCTTTAAAGTAATTTATTAAAGGAGACTAAAAGCGCATGATTACACAAAATGATAATAGAGGACAAATAAGAAGTAACATACCAATAGGCATCACTGTAGATGTTGTATTAAAAAAAGATCAACGAACTAATACACTAACTAGAGGTGTAGTAAAGAGGTTGTTAACTAACTCTGCTGTACACCATAGAGGTATCAAGGTGATGCTAGAAGATGGTCAAGTAGGTAGAGTTCAAGCCATTATATCAAAATAAAATATATAGTTTAAATTCAAAAGCCAATTTACTATTATTACAAATATTAAATAGTAAATTGACTTTTCAATTTTAATCTAGATTTTTCTTGCATTTTAACTTAAACTAATGTATACTAATAGAGTTACCTAGTAAAAGATATATTTTCAAAATTACAAAACCACTTGCCAATACGTAGCGAAAAATCGGATCATTAAAGCACTTAACAAGAGAAGACATGAATTTAAAATATCCACTCTTTAACCTCTTACCCTTGTCATTCTGAAATTTCTTAATGAATCCCTTATAAAATTTTGTTGAATAACGTACTGATAACGCTTATAACATATTTGTTATAGCCTAATTTGAGATTAGATTAAAGGAGCTAAATAATTAAAAGTTGTTTTGTGTCCTATTAAACTAGTAAGGAGGTATTTATATGAAAAAAGACGAATTAGTTGAAATTACAGAAGATGTAATTGATGAATGTTTAGAATGTTTAGACTAACAATAAAAAAGCAAATCTATCACTGTCCTGTTCTAGTGAAGGTTTCTTTTTTTTTATATAAATTCAATTGTAAAATATTAGAAATTATATCATTTTAGACACTTAATCAGAATTTTTAATGGCTAAAAAATATTTTTAAATAAAAAGCACTACAAATAGAGGGAATTTCTCTTTAGTATAGAATATCTCTAAGTATAGAATACTTACTTATAGGGAGGGCATAAAATGTTAACGATTTCTTTTATTAGTGGTGACAAAGAATTACTTGATTTAAAACAATCTGAATCTGATTTGTTTAAAAGCTGGTTTTACAATTTTGAAAACTCCAGGCCTCATGAGGTTAATACAATGGGTAAGAAATATTTATTTAACAAAAAGGCAATAGCTTATATTGAGATAGAGCCTTAGGTTTTGCTTTTACATAAAAGCAATGAATAATTCACAATATGAATTTGAATAAAGTATAAAAACCTGCAACTCTTGTGTTTGCAGGTTTTTTGTTTATATTTTTTAGGGGTATCCTTTAGTTTAATTATTATCTACATAATATATAGGTAGAAATGGTAGGTACACTTACCTCATTAATACAAGTCTTTATTCCTTTCCTTACACCTGTTTTATTTACTTCCCATTCATTGGCTAAAATTGTCCATTCATTAGAATCTGGTAAAACTACTTTTATTTCTTCCTTGTTAGGATTATGAATTATAATTAATTTACTGTAATCACCTTTGAAAGTGGAAGTTAATTCATAAGCCACAGAATTACAAGGTGTTTCTAGGAATATCAAAGCTTTTCTTACTTCGGAGGCATCGTCTAAGGTCATAACCTTTTGGCTTTTTCTTAAAGAGATTAAGCCCTTAATGTATTCATAAGTCTCCATATATTCAGCTTTTCTACTCCAACATATTTCATTCACAGCGTCACCAGCATTATAGCTATTATGATTTCCTTGTTTGGTCCTTAATATTTCTGTTCCACCTTGAATAAACGGCACTCCTTGAGACGTAAGAATTATGGATAGTGCCAATCTATTCATTTTTTCTCTTTCTAGAGGAGTATTATTGGGATTGCTTTTTTCAAATTTATCATACAAGCATAAATTGTCATGAGAACTTACATAGTTTATTGATTCTCCAGGCTCTTGCGCAAAATCACATATTCCATTTTTGTAATTAATGCCACCAACAATGCCCTTTTTAATTTCTGACTCTAGGCCAACTCCACCATTTACAAATCCAGCCCAACAACCGTCATTATCTCCCTTTATTGCATTTCTCATAGCATCATTAAATAAAGATACTTGCGTGCCCTTTTGACTTCCTTTTTTAAATTGTTTAGAATGTTCTAATGATGACGGGCCTCCTGTCCATGGTTCACCATAGATAATAATATTCGGATTAATTAGTTTTGCTTTCAGGGTAACCTCTTTTATTGTATCTATATCATGAAGAGCCATTAAATCAAATCTAAATCCATCTATTTTGTATTCCTTCGCCCAAAACACAATACTATCTACTATAAATTTTCTCATCATTGGTTTTTCAGAAGCTGTTTCATTTCCGCAACCTGAACCATTAGTATAGTTGCCGTTCTCATCCTTTCTATAATAATATCCCGGAAACAAAATGTCCATTGGTGAATTTTCTATAGTAACAGAGTGATTATAGACAACATCCATAATTACACTGATACCATTTTCATGCAAAGTTTGGATCATAGTTTTAAACTCTCTAATTCTTACAGTACCATCCTCTGAATTAGAAGCATAAGAACCCTCGGGGACATTGTATAAATAAGGATCATATCCCCAATTATATCCACCCTTTGTTTCATCTACACTTGCAAAATCATAAACAGGCAATACATGAACATGAGTTATTCCTAAATCTTTAAGGTGGTCCAGGCCAGTAACAACACCATCAGAGGTTTTAGTGTTTTTTTCAGTAAAAGCCAAATATTGACCTTTATTTTTAATCCCTGAGTCCTTTGATACTGAAAAATCTCTAATATGAAGTTCATATATTACTACTTCGGTTCTATTAATTGGTAATGCCCTTTTATGATTTTCCCAATTACTAGGGTTTATAGAATTGAAATCAACGATCATTCCCCTTTTACCATTAGCACAGCATCCTTTAGTATAGATATCAGGTGTTTCTTTTTCCACACCATTATTTAATACTAAATAATTATAATATTTATTTTTAAAATCGCCATGAAGTTTAAGCTCCCAAACACCCGTTTGTCCCTTGTTCATGATATATTTTTTCCCTAAGTCATCATTGAAAGTTTTATAAACGATTACCGTAATTTCTTCTACAGTAGGTGCCCAAACCTTAAATGTTGTACTATGGGTAGTATAAACTGCGCCTAAATCATTTCCCTGGTATATGAATTTTTCGATTTCTAATACTTTTTCCATTAGTTAATCTCGCTCCTTAAAAATAATAAGAAATAATAAAAAATATATTTAAAGCTCTTTTCTCCATAATATGTGTACCTACCTAAAAAAATAACCCTAGATATCTAGAGTTATTTAGTTGACTCTCTTTCAATTAATTTTGTGTCAATAATATAATTAGTTATATATTCTTTCTCATTTTCCAATTTGTTTATTAATAGCTTAACTGCAAAATAACCTAATTCTTCAGAATTAATATCTACTGAAGATAGTGCAGGATTTCTGTAGGCAGTTAATGGAGTGTTGTTAAAGCCAACAATTGAAATATGGTTTTGCGACATTTCGCTTATAGCTTTTGATGCACCAAATGCAATTAAGTCATCAGTAGTGACAACTGCTGTAGGACTTGATTGTTCCAAAATTCGTTTCATAGCATCATAGCCACTAATTTCTGTAAATTCTGCTTCTTGTATCATATTTTCATCTATTTTTACCCCAATATTTTCCATAGCCTTCTTGTAACCCTCTAATCTATTTATAGTTACATTAAGTGTAGATGGACCTCCTATAAATGCAATTTTTCTCTCGCCCTTTTGTATAAGATAATTAACAACACTGTACATAGCGTGAAAATTATCATTATCAACCCATAAAATCCCTTCCGTATCTTCAGGTTTTCCTATTACTACAAAAGGATAATCTGCTTCCTTTAAATAAGCTATACATTTGTCATTTTTTCTTACTACTGGCAAAATAATACCGTCAACCCTTCTACTATTCATTAAGCTTGCTATATACTCTACTTCTTGATCTTCATTATTACTGTAAGTATACATAATATAATATCCTTTTTTTTGCGCATAATGGCTTATGCCTCTCATAATTTGAATAAAAAATGGGTTAACAAATAAATCTTCATCAGTATTAGGCAAAATAAGTCCTATTGTTTTTGTTGTTTTACTAACTAGGCTCCTAGCTATGGCATTAGGGTGATAATTCATTTCTTTCATTGCTTTATAAACCTTTTGTTTTGTTGCATCACTAATTTTAGGATTATCCGCAATTACCCTTGAAACTGTGGAGGGTGATACATTTGCTAGTTTTGCTACTTCTCTTATAGTTACTGACATAAAAACTTCACTTCCTACTTTCTAAAAATATTCTATGTTAATTATATTATTAAACATAAATTTGTGCAAGGTTAGCTTGGATAAGTCTTAGACATTATCTAAAATAATTAAATAATATGACAGTTTCTTTTAAATGAAGCACAATTATAGTCAAGTACATTAACATTTCTTTGTGCAATCGGTTGCAAATTATTTAACTTGATTATAATCTTTCAGTTTATCTTCTGTCAATACCAATATTGTTTTACTTTTGTGATTATTTGTACTTTCACTAGACTTACTTTGTTGCACCATTGAATTCGTTGAATGTGTACTATTTTATTAATTCTAACAGGATGTTTTGATGTATAAAAAATAATACAAATTATTTTGTGCAAACGCATTCACAAATGCACAATTTTATATTATTATATAACTATAGGGTTAATATATTATAAGTAAACAATTTCATTGATATAGTAATTTACATAACAATAAGGAGGAAGCTATGCATAATATTAAAGCAGTTATATTTGATTTAGATGGAGTATTGGTTGATACTGCCAAGTATCATTATTTAGCATGGAGGAAACTAGCAGAAGAACTTAACATTGAGTTTTCACTGCAAGACAATGAAAGATTAAAAGGTGTAAGTAGAATGCAGTCATTGGAAATCATATTAGAGATAGGTAATTTAAAATTAGACTATGATACAAAAATTGAACTAGCCAAAAAAAAGAATACTTGGTACGTTGAGTATATTGCTAAATTATCTCCACAGGATATTTTACCCGGGGTTATAGGTTTTTTAGAAAGTATAAAAACATATGGCATAAAAGTTGCATTAGGTTCTGCAAGTAAGAATTCTATGCTTATTCTTGACAAGTTAAATTTAACAAATTATTTTGATTCGATAATTGATGGCACAAAAGTTTCTAAAGCGAAACCTGATCCTGAAGTTTTCTTAAAAGGTGCTGAGGCACTTAAGGCATTGCCTAGCGAGTGTATTGTCTTTGAAGACGCTGAAGCTGGAGTGGAAGCTGCCATTAATGCTGGAATGTATTGCATTGGAATTGGTTCTAAAAACATATTAAAAAAGGCTAATTTAGTCCTTTCAGGATTTTCTGATATGACTTTTGATAAATTAAAACTATAAGGCTAAACAATTAATAATTGTTATATGCCCCAGACAATAACTAGGAGGATTTTTAATGGAACACTATTATAAATTAGACGAATGGAAAATTATTGAACAAGGATTTAATGAGGATAACAATGAAATATCTGAGAGCATTTTTAGCTTAGGTAATGGATATATGGGACAAAGAGCAAATTTTGAAGAAGAATACAGTGGCCCATCTCTTCAAGGAAATTATATAGCTGGTGTCTATTATCCAGATAAAACAAGAGTTGGTTGGTGGAAAAACGGCTATCCAGAATATTTTGCTAAGGTTTTAAACGCTACAAATTGGATTGGTATAAACATTAAAGTTAATGACATTTCACTAGATCTTGCTAAGTGCACCGTAAAAGAATTCGAAAGAGTTTTGAATATGCAGCAAGGTTATTTACAAAGAAGCTTTGTGGCCGTACTTTCAAATGGTAATGAGATTGAAGTAAACTCTAAAAGATTTATAAGTATGGCGCGAGGCGAAATAGGTGCAATAAAGTATTCCCTAAAGCCATTAAATTTTAAAGGCAAATTAGAGATTACTCCTTACCTTGATGGGGATGTTATGAATTCTGATTCCAACTATGATGAGAAGTTCTGGGATGAGATTTCCAAAGAAGTTAAACCTTATGAAGGATACATGATGCTTAAGACTAAAAAATTAAATTTTCACATCTGCACATATATGACCTATGAAATAACTAAAAATGGTGAGACAATTAAACCAATTGTAGCATTTGAACAAAGTGAAAAATATATTTCTAATACTGTTTTAGTCAATTGTAATGAAAATGATGAAGTAACAATTTATAAATATGTAGCAAATACCTCTTCAAGATATTATGAAATAAAAGAGTTAGTAGGAATTACTAAGGAACTTTCATCCAAAGCTAAAGAAGACGGATTTGAAATTTTATTAAAAGAACAGGTGGCTGCTTGGAGTGAAAAATGGAAGGAAAGCGATATAGTTATTGAAGGTGATGTATCAGCGCAGCAAGGTATTAGATTTAATATATTCCAATTAAACCAGACCTATACCGGCGAAGATTATAGGTTAAATATAGGACCCAAAGGTTTCACAGGTGAAAAATATGGCGGAAGCACTTACTGGGATACTGAAGCTTACTGTATTCCCTTCTTTCTAAGTACTTCTGAAGAAAAAGTATCTAGGAACCTGTTATTATATAGATACAAGCAGTTAGACAAAGCCATTGAAAATGCTGAGAAGCTAGGTTTTACTAATGGAGCTGCTCTATATCCAATGGTAACAATGAACGGCGAGGAATGCCATAATGAGTGGGAAATAACCTTTGAGGAAATACATAGAAATGGAGCCATAGCTTATGCTAATTATAATTATGTAAACTATACTGGCGACAAATCTTGTCTTGGTGAGTTTAGTCTTGAGGTGCTAGTAGCTATATCAAGATTTTGGGCTCAAAGAGCTACTTTCTCAAAAAATAAAAATAAATATGTTATTTTAGGTGTTACTGGGCCTAATGAATATGAAAATAACGTAAATAATAATTGGTATACCAATAAAATTGCCTGTTGGACTCTGCAATATACACTTGAGGTTATAAATTACCTAAGTGAAAATGAACCCGAAAGATTAAGCGTGCTTAAGGAAAAACTTAATTTTAAAGAGGATGAAATAATTATTTGGAAGAATATCATTCAAAATATGTACTATCCCTGTGATGAGGAAAATGGAATTTTCCTTCAGCAAGATGGATATATGGATAAGGAGCAGATATTAGTTAAAGATTTAGATAAAAAACAGCAACCAATAAACCAAAATTGGTCATGGGATAGAATACTACGTTCATGCTTTATAAAACAAGCGGATGTACTTCAAGGCATTTACTTATTTGAACAGGAATATGATACTGCTACAATTAAAAGAAATTTTGATTTTTATGAACCTAGAACTGTACATGAGTCATCATTATCCCCTTGCATTCATACTATTTTAGCTGCAAAAATCGGAAATTATGATAAAGCTTATGAAATGTATTTAAGGACATCTAGACTTGATCTTGATAATTATAACAACGACACTAAGGACGGCTGTCATTCAACTAGTATGGCAGGAACCTGGATGGCAGTAGTTCACGGTTTTGGAGGGCTCAGGGTTTGTGATAACAAATTAATTTTAAATCCATTTATCCCTAAACACTGGTGCTCATGCTCGTTTAAAATAAACTTTAGAGGTGCACTTTTAAACATTAAATTTAATGCCAGCACTCTTCAAATACAAAATGAAAATGATATCTCAGTAAACTTATCAGTTTATAATAGTGATTACAGTTTAAACGGAAATGATTTATTAGAAATACCAATACAATAAATGCAATAGCTATAAACCTACTCAAACGCTTCAGCATATATTTTCAGTGCTGAGGCTTTTTTTGTTTACTCATAGCACTTATTTTGTTAAGATAAAATAGGGTTAAATTATAATTAATTTAAAACCTACAAAAGAAAAATTAGATATCGGAGGAAAATATGAATTTTAAAAATATAAAAATCAAAGCAATAGCAGATAGAATTATGAATAGAGCAGTTAAAAGTGGCTTTAAGAAGGATGATATAGAAGACTTTTATATAGAGTCATTATTAAAACAAACCACCTCGCCTAGAACTCGCGACTTTATTGAACTATCCTATTATAAGGGGATATTTAAAGGCTTTCAGTATTCTGAAACCTTAATTAATTGTAATATAGCTCAAAAAAATACCAGCACTTATATTGATGAACTCCAAAATCAAAATACTAATCTAATTAAAAGGCTAGAAGATCTCAATGATATGGTTTTTAAAATCAAAGCACCTCCACAAAGTACAGGCAAAATAATTCAAGATGGGAGAAGCTTTGTTTCCTATAGAAATAAATTTATAAAAAACATTAATGATGCAATAAAAATGGCATCAGATAATAAAGATTATTTAGTTAATAAAAATTATTTAGATGAAAAATAATTATACCGTTTTATTCATATCTAAGAAATACTTATAAACTTCCATCATATAATATAATAATTAATTAAAAAGAAGATGATGATATGAATGAAAATAGGGATTATTATATTCAATTAAATAGCAGAGTAGAAAAAATGCTTAGAACATCAGAATTTTTAGGGTCGGGTCATAATGGAATAGTATATATGCTTCCTAACCAAAGAGTAATTAAGATTTTTAAAGATAAAAAAATTTGTGGAAAGGAATATGATATTTTTATTAAAACTAGAAGAAGTAAATATTTCCCTAAAATTTACGAACATGGAGACTACTTCATTGTACGAGATTACGCAAGTGGAGAACGACTAGATAAATATATAAAGAAGTATGGTATCACTAAAGAAATCTCACATAACATCATAGACCTTATTGAAGAATTCAGGAAGCTAAAATTTAAGAGACTAGATATTAGGTGTAAAGATTTGTACTTAAAAGAAGATTTATCAATTACCGTTATTGATCCAAAAAATAATTATTCGAAGAAAGTAATTTACCCCCGACATCTAATGAAAGGGCTAAACAATTTAGGGGTACTTGATGAATTTTTATCAGTAGTTAATGAGGTCGACTCTGAAGTTTATGAGTTATGGAATTTTAACTTCAAACAGTACTTAGAGAAAAGCATTAAGTAAGCCAAATAATATAAGCTATTATAAGAGGCTGTAATTCACTAAATTTCAGCCTCTTATACTATTGCCTTATTGTAACACATTTAATTCTTTTAGTTGATCTAAAAATTGTTGAAAGTTTAGCACTCTTGAAGAATCTAATATGATTTTTGCACTTCGAAGCATTTTTTTATCTTCAGTAACAAGTGTATAGTCTTTATTTTTTTCGCAAATCTCAATTAGACTATAATCATTTATAGAAATTTTATCGCCATTAACAAAATATATTTTTTTATTCTTCTCATATTTAATAAGATCACTCTCTGCGGAATTTTCATTAATACTAGGATCACTATTAGTAATAATATGCCCTAATAATTTTAAGAATTTATTTGAGAGTACAAAGTCTTGATTGAATTTTACATACTCTTTTACGGATAACTCTCCAGCTATATCCTCAGAAATTTTAAAATCAATCCATTCTACATTTTCAATAGTATCTAATAAGGTAGGATATTTATTCCACACTTTTATAACTATATTAGTATCCAATAAATATTCTTTACAAATCATTTTCTTATCTCCTTCTAGAAATAAATCTATATTAGATTTTCAATAAAAAGATATCTGCAATGTGTGTTTTGTAGATTTTGTGTTTAGCTTTATAATATCTACTGATCTTGGAATAAATCCATACTAAAATATCTCTCAGCTCTATCTGGCAGAATAGTTACTATATTTTTATCCTTTCCGTATTTCTCTGCCATTTTTTTAGCTCCCCATATATTTGCTCCAGAAGAGATTCCAACTAAAGCTCCTGCTACCCTTGCTATTTTTTTAGATGTCTCAATAGCCTCTTCATCAGTAACCATTACTATATCATTAATCAATGAGACGTCCAATACTTTTGGAATAAATCCATCCCCTATCCCTTGTATCTTGTGGAATCCAGGAGTATGACCTAAAAGAGCTGAAACATTCTTTGGTTCTACTGCAGCAATTATACATTTTGGATTCTTCTCTTTTAAAAATGAACCTATACCTTGAAGTGTTCCCCCACTACCTATACCTGATACGAAAATATCTACATTACCCTGTAATTCATTCCATATTTCAATAGCAGTTGTATTATAATGAATTAGTGGATTATTACTGTTAGTAAATTGATCGGGTACATAAATATTTGAATTTGCCTTTGATTGTCTTTTAACTTCATTTAAAGCACCTTCAACATTTTCTTCCTTAGGAGTTAATATAAGTTCCCCTCCCAACAATTTAATTATTTTCTTTCTTTCATCGCTCATATTTTCAGGCATTACAATAACAACTCTATAACCCTTTTGAATTCCTACCAAAGTGAGTCCTATCCCCGTATTTCCTGAAGTAGCTTCCATTATTGTCATTCCAGACTTCAGTAATCCATCCTTTTCAGCTTGTTCAATCATAAATTTCGCAATTCTGTCCTTTATGCTCCCCCCCGGATTAAGAAATTCTGCCTTAGCAAATATATTTGAACCATATAGTTTTTTTAAGCTTATAAGTGGTGTATTTCCAATTAAGCTTAAAATACTATTAGTGTACATTTTAATCACCTACTACTATTATTTTTATTAATATTATATTCACCAATAAATAAATGGTTAACTATTATTAGTTCGCATTATTAAATTTATTACTGATTTTAACTTGATAATTGTAATTAAGGGCATTATAATTTAAATAGAAATATAATTATTAAAAAATAAATAATTCCCTATGTGAAATTCATTAATTATAATTATAAGACTTAACGAAAATATTATTAAATCATGCAAAGGAAGGAGTGGCTGCACTGCAGTCAATAAATATAACTATGGAAGTACAAGTATTTTTAAAGGGTAATAAACAAGCTGTTATTTATAGTGGTGATAGAATAGATGTCTTAGATTTTGAAATGAAGGGCGTTAAATATAAACAAATTCGTTATTTTAGAAAAGGGATTAGTAAAAGTGAACTAGTAGAAGCAGAATCCATAAACAAAATAATTGAAATAAACTAAATAAATACCTACATCCAACATGTTATGCTAAGTTACATGTTGGATGTAGGTATTTATTTTCTTTTTTTTACTTTTGCTTTATTTTTGTTATCTTGCCTGCCTCCAAAACTTGTCTTGCTTTGATTACTTATAGGCTTACTTTTCTTTTTAGTGTTTTTTTCTGTAATCTGATCTTTAGTGCTTGTTTTAATATTTTTACCTTTATCTTTGCCATTTTGTTGCTTTGATTTTATGTTCGAGGTAGTTAAATGTTCTTTATTTTTTTGACCTCGCGGTTTTATTAAACATTTAGGACCATAACCAATGAGCTCTTCTCTATTGGCTTCTACTAAAGCTGAATATACTAAATCATATTTCATAGGATCTTTATATTGAAGTAATGCCCTTTGCATGGCTTTTTCATGCTTGGTTTTAGGTACATGAACTTCTTCAAGGGTATTTGGATCAAGTCCTGTATAAAACATGGTTGTTGATGGTGTTCCTGGGGTTGGGTAAAAATCTTGAACCTGTTCAGGTTGATAATTAGTATCCCTAAGGTATTCTGCCAGTTCTACCGCTGAACTTATTGTGCATCCTGGGTGGCTAGACATTAAATAAGGAATAAGATATTGTTTTTTTTCTATTTTCTCAGTAGCCTTATAAAACTTTTCCCTGAATTTATCATAAGTTTTACCTGCTGGTTTTCCCATAAATTTTAAAACTTTATGAGAAATATGCTCTGGTGCAACTTTTAGTTGCCCACTGACATGATGATTAATAAGTTCATTAAAAAAGGTATCATTTTTGTCTGCCATAATATAATCATAACGAAGCCCTGAACGTATGAAAACCTTTTTAACATTAGGCAATTCTCTAAGCGATCTAAGCACGTTTAAATACTCCATATGATCAACATGTAAATTTTTACATGGGGCTGGATGCAAACATTGCTTATCTTTGCAAGCACCTACTTTTAATTGTTTATCACATGCAGGTCGTCTAAAATTAGCAGTAGGACCTCCTACATCATGAATATATCCTTTATAACCCTTTAATTTTGTAATTTCTATTGCTTCCTCTATTAATGAAGTTTCGCTTCTACTTTGCACAATTCTTCCTTGATGAAAGGTTATGGCGCAGAAAGCACAGCTACCAAAACATCCTCTTGAACTAACTAAACTGAACTGAACTTCCTCTATAGCTGGTATTCCACCGAGCTTTTCATAACTAGGGTGATAATTCCTTTGGTAGGGCAAGCCATAAACAACATCTAATTCCTCTCTAGTAAGTGGCATTTCTGGTTTGTTTTGCACTAGATACTTATTAGTATGCTTTTGTACTATAATTCCACCTCTAATAGGGTCTTGTTCATCATATTGTATTTTAAAAGCCTCTGCATACTTTTTCATATCATTGCAGACTTCCTTATAGGATGCTATTTCAATGTAGTCACCTATATTTTCTATATTTTCTGTTACATAACAGGTTCCAAGCTCCTGTGTAATGTCTTTTATATCTATACCTTCATTTAATTTATTTGCAACGTTAACAACTTGTTTCTCCCCCATCCCAAATATTAGTAGATCTGCACCACTATCTATTAACATGGACTTTCTAACCTTGTCACTCCAATAATCATAATGTGCAAACCGCCTTAAACTTGCTTCTATACCTCCAATAATAAGAGGAATACCTTTATATGCTTCTCTTATTTTATTGCAGTATACTATTGTTGCTCTGTCCGGCCGAAGGCCCATCTTAGCGCCTGGAGAATACAGATCCTTTTCTCTTATTTTTTTACTTACAGTATAATGGTTAACCATAGAATCCATATTACCAGCATTAACTAGGAATCCTAGCCTTGGTTTTCCGAGTTTCTTAAAGTCTTCTGTATCTTTCCAATCTGGTTGAGCTATTATTCCTACTTTATAGCCTTCACTTTCTAGAACTCTTGAAATGATTGCCGTTCCAAAGCTATGATGATCTACATATGCATCACCAGTAACTATAATAAAATCTAATTCAGTCCAACCTCTATCTATAATATCACTTTTACTAATAGGTAAATATTTATTATCACTCATTATTTCCACCTTCTTTTGCTTTAATCGTAAATCCCAATATCTAATTCAAAATACAATTATAGCATTCTTTATGCTTTTTACATAGTGGACTTAGCTTACGTCCTTTGAATAAAAATTAATAAACAATTCTTATTTAATTAAAAATATAGATTATATCCTTCTTTAATATTATTAAATGCCCCCGCTTTAGATTCTATTACTGTCTTAGCTCCCCTTATCTTAGTAACAATTTGTCCTGGTCGTATATTTTCTATTTTCTTAATAACCTGCATATTCTCATTGAGAAATAAAGCATCAATGTTAAACTTCATAGAAAATGTGTGGATGCTATTACAGGGTTTTAGCATAATAGCTTCATGATGAGGTTTTTTTCTAAACATATATCCAAAGAGTCTTTTAACAAAAGAATCAGCTATGAAAACATTAATTATATTTTCATCCTTATATTTTAATACTCTAACCATATCATCACCTCTAGAACATTTTTAAAATTTTGATAATTGCTGGGCCTAAAATTATAATGAATATAGAAGGAAAAATAAAAAATATAAGTGGAAATAACATTTTTATAGGTGCTTTCATAGCTGCCTCTCTGGCAACTTGCTTTCTATGCTCTCTGAGACCTTCAGACTCAAGTCTTAACACGTGCGAAAGGCCAACCCCTAAATCATCAGCTTGAATTAAAGATGTAATTAGCAATGATAGTTCCTTCACTTCACACCTTTGGCTCATATTTTTAAGCGCTATTTTTCTTTGAATCCCCATACGTATTTCTTTAAGAGTTTTTGCAAATTCATCACATAACTCTCCACTTATATTTGCAATAACCCTCGAAATGGCACCATCGAAAGACAATCCCGCTTCAACGCTTACTGTAATTAGATCCAGTGTATAAGGTAATTCTTTTACAATCTTTTTTTTTCTTTCAGTAATTTTTTTTGAAAGGTAGAAATTAAAAATTGTGCTAATAAGCAGCATTAGAACTAATGAAATAATAAATGCCTTAAAAAAATTCGATTCGATTTTATAGCTTAGAAATCCAAATAAAATTGAACAGATCAGCATAATCATAATTCTAATATATAACCAATTCTCAGGGGTCTTATTTTTTAATAATCCTGCCTTTTCTAATTTTTTCTTAAACAGTATGATTTTTCTACTTGGCGTTGCTTTAATGATAAATCGGCTTATTCTTTGATAAAAGGGCATAAGCGCCCTTTGCGAAAAAGATATTTTTTCAATATCTGATCTATCATCAGTATCAATATTTTTTACTTGTTTTATTCTGTATCCAATGGTTAACTTACTTTTATTTAAAATAAGCATAGTTCCATAAAAGAACATAAATATTAATATAAAACAGATAAATACTATAAAATATAGCAATGTTATCACCTCAGCCCTCAACCATTATTTGTACCTTTCACTACATATCAATTTTAATAATTTTCTTAATAATAATTAAACCTATTATTTGATTTACAAATGCAGTGACTACCATTCCTATCCCAAAGGGTGTTGTAAACATAAGCATTATATATTCTTTATTAGTGATATAAATGCTAATACCTATGAAAAATGGAATAGCCATTACAATAATTGCTGATAGTCTACCTTGCGCAGTCAAAGTTTTAAGTTCATTCTGAATTTTTTGCCTCTCCCTAATAGTATTTGAGATATTATCTAATATCTCTGATAAATTTCCACCTATGTCCTTTTGAATTAAAATAGCATTTACTATTAGTCTAAGATCATCCGAGTCCATTCTATTTAACATATTATTTAATGCAGTATCTTCTGGAATGCCTAAGCTCATTTCCTTAAGTAGTTTCTTAAATTCTTTAGCAAAAGGATTTTTTGTCTCGTCTGATACTGCTGCAATAGCTTGTAAAAAAGAATAACCTGCTTTAAGTGAGTTTGAGATAATCATTGTACCTTCATTTAGCTGTTCATTAAAGTTCTTAATTCTTTCTTTTTTTCTATGAGCCATAATTACTTTAGGTAGGTTCCAAATTAGAATGAACATGAAAATTACAATAATAAAATCTTTTGAAAGTGCATATGCTAAAAGTGAAAAAGCAACTGATGTAAGCATTTTTATCACTAATAGTTCTTCTATTGTAATAGGAATATCGCTTTTTATTAGTTCTATTTCTAATTTTTTATGTTTTTTGTTTGATTTAATATTTGGAATTAGATTTGATAATATTTTCAAAAAGCTCATTTTATTTCTTTTCTTACTTTCAATTTTCTCTTTTATTTCATAATTTTCCTCAAAGTATTTTAGTTTATCAATGGGCTTTTCCTTATGAAATATAATTAGTGAAATAGCACATATCAATGACCAAACAAAGAAAAAAATAAGCAACATTATAATATATATCATTTTCGTCACATCCACTTTATATTATTAGTGAAAAATTAGAAATTATTAATAAAAGATTCCACCTGGGATATTAATACCTCTTTCTTTAAATTTTTCAAGAAATTTAGGCATAACACCTGTAAATACATATTCTCCCTTTACTTTCCCTTTATTATCTAATCCCTTTTGTTCAAATTTAAAAATATCCTGAAGGGTTATAACATCACCTTCCATACCTTGAACTTCTGTTATATGAGTTATCCTTCTACTACCATCTATAAGTCTTGATTGTTGGATAATTAAATCAATAGCTGATGCTGTCTGATCTCTAATTGCTTTAATAGGTAGATTCATTCCTGACATAAGCACCATAGTTTCAAGTCTTGATAACATGTCTCTTGGGGAGTTTGCATGACCCGTTGTTAAAGAGCCATCATGACCAGTATTCATAGCTTGAAGCATATCTAAGGTTTCACCTGATCGTACTTCCCCTATGATTATTCTGTCGGGTCTCATTCTTAGACTATTTTTAACTAAGTCTCTTATACTCACTTCCCCTTTGCCTTCAATGTTAGAAGGCCTAGTCTCAAGTCTCACAACATGTATTTGAGAAAGTTGTAATTCCGCAGCATCTTCAATAGTAACAATACGTTCTGATTCAGGAATAAATGAAGATAGTACATTTAGAGTGGTGGTTTTTCCACTACCAGTTCCACCCGAAACAACAATATTTAAACGTGCTTCAACGCAATACTTAAGGAGTTCTGCCATTTTTGAGCTTAAAGTTCCGAAGTTTATTAAATCTTCTACTTTAAAAGGATCTTCAGCAAACTTCCTTATGGTAATTGATGGCCCATCAATAGCTAGCGGTGGTATTATAGCATTTACTCTAGAACCGTTAGGTAGTCTTGCATCAACCATAGGAGAACTCTCATCTATTCGTCTTCCAATAGGAGCTACAATTTTTTTAATAACATGCATCACATGATTATCATTTTTAAATTTAGCATCTGTAAGCACAAGCTTGCCATCGCGTTCAATATAAACATGATTTGGACCATTAACCATGATTTCAGTTACACTTCTATCCGCAAGTAAGGCAGTAATAGGGCCAAAGCCAATGATTTCATCTAATAATTCTTCTTTTATTTTTTTCTTTTGGTTTGTTGTCATGTTCAGAGATTCTTGTTCGATATGCTTCATAACAATAAAATTTATTTCTTCCCTTAATTCCTGATTTTGATCCGATATATCATTAAAGTCTATATCAAGCTCTTCTATTACTCTATTCTGTATTTTTGTTTTTAATTCAGAATATGGATCTACTTCTTTTTCGTCAAACTTATTACATTTTTTATCTACATTTATCTCTTCTAATCTCTTTATAAGGGACATACCATCACCTCTATATCGCTAAGTCTTTACACATTATATCAATAGCTTTTCCTATTTTGAGCTTATCATATCTAGGACTATCACAGAAGGGTTGTCCTTTATTCACTGAGATACTTACTGTACTTTGTTCCTCCGGAATCATAGCATAAATACCATCTCTAAATGCGCCTTCAGCTTCTGCCTTGCTTATTCCGTATTTAGTAGTAAAATTATTAATAATTAATTTTACTTTGTTTTTATCATAACCAAGTGATTGCATAACGCCTAGACCTAATTTAGTATTTTTAAGAGCAACGATTTCCATGGTAGTAACAAATAACACTATTTCTGAAAGATCTAAAATGTAAAGTGTGCTATCATTAAAGTTAATGCCTGTATCAATAATGATCACATCATATTGTTTCTTCAAAATTTTCATTATTTTTTCAATACTTTCTTTCCCAATATACTCTGCTGCTTCAGGTTTTGTAGGAGCAAAAAGCATATGAAGATTTTCATTGAATTCGTATAAATAAGGTTTTATATTTTCATAAGATTCTATTTTCCCATCCTCTATAACATCAAGAATGGTCTTTTGTGAATATTGATTGACTAACATTGATATATCTCCAAATTGCAAATCTAAATCAATAAGTATAGTTTTTTTAAGATGCTTTTTACTTAAAGTCACCGCAGTATTTAGTGCTAAAATAGATTTTCCTACTCCACCTTTAGAACTAAAAAAGGTTATGACTTTTGCATTACTTTGCCCTTCTTCAAAGTAGGCGACCTTCACAACCTTATCCTTATATTTTTCATAGGTGGTAAGTATAGTATTAACTAATACTTCATAGTTAAAAGGCTTAATAATATACTCTTTTGCTCCATGGAACATAGCTTTTTTTAGATATTCACTTTCAGCTTGGACGGACATAATAATTACTGTAACATTGGGAAATAGATTTGTTATTTTCTCTGTAGCTTCCAGCCCATTGAGCACCGGCATATTAATATCCATTAATACAATATCTGGCTTTACCTTAGTAAGAAGTTCTAACACTTCTTCCCCATTGCTTGCTTCACCAAGAATTTCAAAAAAATCATTCTCTAGACTTAATATTTTCTTTATTACATTTCTTGTTTCTTCTATATCATCTGCAATTATAATTTTAATTTTGCTCATAAATTCACCCCTATTTCTCTATTACCGGGATTTTAATGCCTGTTCCTGCTTTAATTAGATTCTCATCGAAAATTCCGTTAACTTGTTTTATTAACACATATTTTTCTGGGCTTCCATAAAAAGATGTACTTATTTTTCTTAAAGTTTCACCTTGTTTTATAGTATAATAAACGTATTTATCATAATTAGACTTATCTATATTAACATTATTTTCTTCTGCTGTTTGATTGTTGAGTTCTGGCAATGAATTCTTCGTTTCTTTAGAATTATCCAAAATAAGATCATTCCAAGTTGCGCCTTTTGTTTCGTGAAGAGAATCCGGATTTAAAGATCTTAACACCAGTTTTAATGTGCCAATATCTTCAGCTAATACTAATTTTTCTATATCAAAAACTGGCACAGATAATGTTACTAAGTAATTAGTAGGTACTGCTACTCTTTGTGTGTCATCTCTATTAAGAGCTTTATCTATTGCTAGCACTTGAATTTTTTGCAGCAATATTTTTGATGATTCAGGTCTAACAATTTTTTGTCCATCCTTCTTTTCTGTTAAATACACAATTATGTCGACAAAATCTCCTTGTTTAATTAAATCTGACACGCCTGTGCTTCCATTCACATTTATGGAAATTCCTCTATTATTAGCTTCTATTTTTAAACTTAATTCATTATCAAGTCCATTTATCAATTTATCTTTATGAAAACCTTCATCTTTTAAAATAATTTCCTTGGTATATTTACCTACAATATTAGAAGAAGCCACAATATAATCTTTAAATATTGTATTATCAGGTACTTGAATTTCTTTAATCATTTTTTTATCTATTAAGGTTCTTTCTGCTATTGTTTCCGTAGCAACTAAAATTGTTCTTTCCTTAACTGCAATGCCTGGTGTTTTTAAAGATTTTAAATATATAAGAATAAGTATGCTACTTACTACTGCCAATACAAATGATATTAAAATTAATCTTTTTCCCGTACTTTTCATAAAAACACCACCAATACTCCAAATTCTTTAGTCCTATTTTACCAATTTTGAGCCATAGGCTCCTGTATCACTTATCGTCATATCAATTTCTCCATTTGTTACATATCGAATAAACCGCCCTTGAATTTCAACATTTTCTGATCCTTTTATAACATCTTCCACGTAAAACTCTCCAAAACCTACTACTAATACATCTTTTCTTCCATCTACGTATAAAGAATCTACTAAAGGCATTATCCATAATCTAATAGAGTTTCTTTGGAAATTATTAAAATTGCTAAATTCTGATTTAATATAATTTTTAATATCATTAGTAGCACCTGCCATATTACCGGTTTCGGTATCTATCATATCTCCCACTGCTATAGTGCCACTATAACCATAAAGTGCATTTGATTTGAACACATTCGCACCAGTTCCTCCCAATGCAACTGCACCATAATTTCCATGATAGCCATCTCCAGCACCCTCTTTAAGTGTTACAATATCCCCATAAGAAAAGTCGAATTTCTCAACTGCAAATGGTCTAATACCACCTTTAACTGACTTTATAGGTGCTACAATCGCTTTTGTACTTGCATTTACATTTGTGCTATTTATTCCAATTATAGGTGCAAAGAAGTGATTTACATTCTTTATTCCTTCCATTTGAATACTTCTTTTGTCAGCACTTATGGTAATTGTAACTTTGCTTGGATCAACATTATTCTTTTGGAGATACTCTATAGCAACATTTCTTGCTTTAGAATCATCTGTAGGTAACTCTAGGCTAGCAGCGAGTACTGCTGAATCAATTGCATTAGATAATTTTACTTTTTCTGCATAGATTAAACCAATATCTATCACATAAGCTGTAAAACCTAGTAGTACCGTAAGAACTAGACATAATAAAATAGCAACATTTCCTTTGTTATCTAATTTACGCATTAAATCATCTCCTAGGTCGCTGCATATTAACACTCATTCTATCCTCATGGATGTTTGTGCTTTCAATTCCACCACATTACCAAGGATATTACTTATTATAGGAATAATTACGTGATAGTTATATATAACCTCAACCTTAAGAGTATCACCAGATTTTCTATTACCTTCTGGTGGTGTTACATTTATTACTAAATATTTACTGTCTAAATTAGGGGAAATGTTGTTAATTAATTGTTTAATCTCTATATTAGAACCAGCTACTATGCCAAGTCTAGCACCTTCTCTAGCTGAATTATTAATGGTCAGATATGAATTTAACATTAACCCAAATTCTAAAATACCCATTAATAGTAACAATAATACTGGTAACAAAATAGCAAACTCTACTAGAGATTGTCCTTTTTCATTTCTTATACTTTTCATACTGATCACCTCGGCTATGTTTGAGAGTTGAGAATTGAAATTTTTAATGAAGTCTATCTACTAATTGGGGGACAAAAATCAGCTTTAACTTTCAATTCTCAACTCTCCAATGAAAAGGATACATTAAGGTACCAATGCTGCTAGTTTAGTACCGATAGCAGTGAATTGAGCTTTAATATCTACTCCAAGTGCTGTTGCTCCAACAATTACAACTATAGCGATTAATCCAATTAATAATGCATATTCCACCATACCTTGTCCTTCTTCATTATTAACCTTTGATGATACATAGTTCATTAAATTCATTAGCATAATAATTCCTCCTCTTATTTGTTTTATTTGATTTGTTTTATTAAGTTAATTATATTCCTAAATAGAAGGCCATATAAGATACTAAAAGTCACATTCTATAGGTATAAAAGTCAATAAAAAAAGGGACCTTAGTCCCTACTGGTTGTAGAGAAAAGTCCATATTTAAATTAAAACAAAACCACTACAATTATTCCTGAAACTTAGAATCATGATACTGCTGAATATGCTCATTCAAAGCAAAAATAGTGGCATGAACGCGATCATGTGCTCTTATCTTTCTAAACAGGGTTGTTGCATAATTCTTCACTGTCTTTTCCGATAAAAACAGATGCTCACCGATATCTTTATTACTGAATCCTTTAGAAATATATAATAGAACTTCAACTTCCCTTTTCGTTAAGGAATCTAAAATACACTCTTCTTTTTTATCTTTGCTTTTAAAGCCTGAGAATAGAAGAGAAACTAGTGATTTATCAATATATTTGTCTCCTCCATACACTGTTTTAATGGCCTCTACAATTTCTGTGCCAGCAGATTCTTTAAGTACATATCCGTCTGCCCCTTTATCAATAGCATCTAAAATGAAGGTTCTATCATTTTCCACTGTGAGCATTATTATTTTTATAGACTTTGATCCTTCCTTTGCCCTTTGAAGAACCTCAAGACCATCCATTAAAGGCATTTTCATATCTAATAATATGACATCAGGTTCACAGCTCTTCAACTTATTAAGCACCTTCTCACCATTTTCAGCCTCTCCAACAATAATCATGTCTTCCTCAAAACTAATTATTCTTTTCAATCCTTGTCTAATAAGATCGTGGTCATCTGCTATTAATACTTTAATTTCCTCTTTTTTCATCTCTAATCACCTCCCGATTAACTGGAAGAACAACATTGTAAACTGAACCTGCTCCACTTAAAGATTCTATATGGATTTCACCTTGTAATTGGTTAACCCTATCCAATATGCCAATAAGTCCATAAGATGTTCCTTTAGTTTTTACTCTTTTTAAAGTTTCTTCCACATTAAAACCAATCCCATCATCCGATATAAGTAGTCTTATATATTTTGTACCATAATCTAATTTAACTTCTACATGTTTTGCCTTTGAATGTTTTTTTATATTATTAAAAATTTCTTGAATAATACGAAATATTGCTACTTGAATAATGGATTCTACCTCTGTCTGCATGGGTTTTAATTTTAACTTAATATCTATATTAAAATCTTCCGAAATAGATTTTACACTTTGTTCAATGGTTTTATTTAATCCTAAATCATCAAGTGTCATAGGCCTTAGATCAAAAATAATACTTCTAACCTCTTTTAATGCCACTTTTACACTTTCTTTTAAATCTATTAATTCTTTTAAGCCTTCATTTAAATCCTTTTGAATAATTATAGAACAAATATCTGCTTTCATAATAATATTAGCAATATGTTGTGCAGGTCCATCATGAATATCCCTTGATATTCTTTTTCGTTCATTTTCTTGTGCTTCTAATATTTTTATTCCTATAAACATCTCAGAACTTTTATCAGCTCCTTCTAAAACTGAAAGAATGTCCCCCTCTAAATATGACATAGCAATCCCTATTTGGTTAACTACTCTTTCGGAATTATCTATGTTCTTTATAGATTTTTTTAATGCTATTTCTAACGTATCTCTTCTTTCTCTAAGTTGCCTTTCATCTCTTTGCTTCATAATAAATTTCACTCTAACATCCGAAGCTTTTTCATAGACAGATTTAATTTCATCCTCGTTATATGCATCGAATTTTTTTGAAACCTCTACAAGCTTCTTGCGCATAAGTTTGTCCTGTGCTTCAAGTGCATCAACTTCATTAATAACCTTATCTATACTTCCTCTAATTAACACAAGCTCTGATTTTTGATTTTCATACTCAATTCTTACATTATCAACTATTTCAAGAATTTGTTCACGGCTATTACTTATTTGCTTAATTATTTTTTTTATAATATCATTAATGTGCCCAATATCTATGGTTAATTTATTCATTAGTTTATCCCCTACTTTTATCAATTTTTAATAATAAATAAGAATCTTATCTTAAAAAAAATTTTTATCCATAATACATATATCGTCTAATATATGCATTTCCTAATAGTAATCTTCACTTTCAGCTTGAATTTATTTTATTATCATTATTGAATTCAAATTTACGTTATAATTAGAAAAAACAAAAAAGATATTATAATTATATATAATATCTTTAATTCGGCTGAATTTTAAGTTATAACCTTAAATTTATATAGCTACTTCTAGTTTACAATGGAATTTTTTAAAAGAAATGGAATGCTAAAAAACTGCCTATTGCTAAAAATGGACCAAAAGGTATATAATCTTTTCTTTTTTTAATTTTAAAAACCAATAAGAATATACTTATGATAGAGGCTATAACAAAGGCTAAAAGTAATGCATATAAAACTCCTTTTGCTCCTAAAAACATTCCTAGAACAAACATCAGTTTAATGTCTCCACCACCAAGAACGCCAGGTACAAGTGCCAAGATAAGAAGTACTCCTCCTCCAAATAGCATTCCAACTACTCCACTCATAAAAGAAATATTATCAACAAATGAAAAAAGAACCCCAATTACCAATGTGAAAATAATTATTTTGTTAGGAATGATTTGATGCTCTATATCAATAAAAGAAACAACAATAAGTATAGAATTTAGCACTAAGGCTTTAATAAAAATAACATTTAGTCCGATTTGTAAAAAGGAAATTATAAATAATAAGCCACTAATTAAAATCACAATAATATCTCTAGTTGTAAATTGGGTATATTTTTTTATTTTTTTTGAATTCATAATATTAATATAGTTCTCTATATTCTCTTTGCTTGCAACTAAATAGGAAATTTTTTTTATAACTATACATAAAAAAAATCCAATCACAAGTCCTCCAAAAAAAAACGCTATAGCCATATTTGACCCCCCTTTATATCATTCAGAAACTTGATATTCTTATGCCTTTAATATTTCTTATGTATTAATCTTATTTGTATTTTTAAATAAAAAAAATAGTATATAAAATTTATTATATACTATTTCATCTATTTTCTCGACTAGAAAGTGCGAAAATACCGTTACATAACAAATAAAACTATATAATATCCTCCCATAATACTTAATCCCAAAGGTAATCCAAACTTCATCCATTCGGAACTCTTTATCTTAAGTTTTCCTGCTGCAATGATATTAGGAATATTTCCTGGAATCATCATTCCTCCACTTATAAGCAATCCAATAATTATTGAATTTATTTGATTTGTGCTCATCTTTGTACTTATTTCTGCTGCTGCAAGTGTTGCATTATCAAGAACAGCGGAGGACATATTAATCCAATACAAAAATTCGCTATTTAATTGTATGATATAGTTGTCTACCAAAGGTCTAAAACCTGCACCAAGCATTTCTAATGCAATAATAAATATATAAATATCAAGTGCTTTCAATAAAATGCTTATATTTGTTTGCTTTTCAATTTTTAATTTCATGTCATCTAAAGGATCAACGTACTTATTTCCAAATAAAGATCCAAATATCCCCAACAAAACCACAGCAGGAATGATATATATCCCAAGATGAGTCAGCATATACCAAAAATTCAAATGTAATTTAGTAGCAATGATTGTAGATAAAGGTTCACCAATTGGCGTTAATATGGAGCCTAATCCAATAGAAAAACATGTAATTATGGTTATCTTTATTTTATGATTTTTACTCATTGGAAGCATTTCAATAATTTCTACTAAAAAAAGTGCAGCTATTATCGCTGTTATAATACTTGATATTAGTCCTATAATGACAATCATAAGAAAAATAAATAATCTTAATGGTACACGGGTTAAGATATACTCTATTATCTTTTGGATATATTTATTTGCATATCTAAATAAAAAACTTCCAATTAAAACAGCACCTGTTATCATGTATAAGAAGTGATCTGTTAAAACCTCTAAAAAGAAATGTACACTATTAGTCTTGGAGATAATTATTGCTAAAATCCCCATTATAAAAAGAAAAACTTCAATATTTTCCTCCAATCTTTTTACTGTTAACGGTAATACTAAAATTAATATTAATACCAGAAATAAACCAATATACATTTTTATTTCCTCCCTCTCTATCCTTAGTTATTGCTATTTACTTTACGCATATAGTAAATAGCAATTAATATGCCATTAATTCTTTTACGAAAAAATCAAGTTTATAAGCCATTGATTGTCAATGGTTTATAACTTTAATTTTTTTATTTTAAATAAAAATTTTAAACAAATAAAACTCTTCGCATGTAAATGCATCAAAACGGTACACTAAATCGTTTTCATCATTGATTTCATGTTCCATTTTGAAACATGTGTACCACATTGACGCAGAATCTTTAATTATATAATGTGGTATTGTATATTATCTTTAAAGTTAATCATTATTGAGCGTAAAGAATTATAGAAGCCGCCGCTATATTATTTTTACATCTTTTGTTATGTTTTATTAGATGTATCTTTATGTTAGAATTTATTATACTATTAATATATCTAGAAACTTATTTCTAATAGGAAAAATGTTAGTATATATAACATGAAATTATTAACTTCAATATTCTAAATTGCTTATATAAAAAAAGGATGATGAAAATGAGATTTAAAAAAAATTCCTTACAAATCAAATTGATGATGGTTTTTACAGTTCTTGCTGCGGTACTATTTGTAAGTGTTGGTTTCTTGTTTTTCCAAAGTACCAAACAAGCTATTAATTTTTCGAAAGAAAAAGAATTTATTACCTTAGCTGAAGAAACCTCAAATAAAATTGAAAGATACATGTTCGAGCGATATGGAGATATTCAGGTTATGGTAACTTCTCCTCTATTAAAAAAAGGTCAGATAAAAAAAGACGTAAAGCTTAAATATTTGAATAGTGTAAGAAATGCTTATAAGGCATATGATTATATTTTCATAACTGATGCCTCTTATAATATAGAAGTATTTTCTGGAGAACCTCAGACCGATGTTACTTACAAAAAATTCTTACCTTCAGTTTTAAAAGGTACAAATTTCGTATCTGATTTTACATATTTCCCTGATACAAAATCCTATGGAGTATATTTTGCCTCTCCAATAATAGATGAAAACCATAAAATTACTGGGGCAGTCGTTGAAAGAATGAATTTCAATGCAATTTCTGACATTGTAAAAAATGTAAGATTAGGTAGTAAGGGTTATGCTTATATTGTAGATAACCAAGGTAGTGGCATTTTTGAGCCCTCAAATAATTTAATAAATACAGACATCTTAGCGGCTAAAAATAATAAAACATTTTATACGGTACATAATAAGATACAATATTTTTCTGCTTATTCTCCTATAAGCAAATACAAAAGCCAAAAAAACACTTGGAATATAGTAGTAGAGCAACCTGTAGCTGAAGCTTTTCAAATCACCTACAGCCTTAGAAATTATACAATTGTAATTGTGATTTCTTCTGTGTTAATTGTATTTGTTCTAGTATCACTTTTATTAACGAAAATTACCAAGCCAATTAAGACATTAGTAAAGCAAACTCAAAATATAGCTGAAGGAGACATTGGCAAAAATATCAAGATTGAAAGTGGTGACGAAATAGGAAGCCTGGCAGAATCTTTTAATATTGTATTGGATAATCTTAAGTCTATGATGCAACAGATAATGCAAATTTCTGGTGAGGCTGCTTCCCTTGCTGAAATAAGGCAATACACTGGAGAATTTTTTAAAAATATTCCAAACGCCCTAATTACTATGGATAACCTAGCTAAGATTACTACATTTAACTATGAAGCTAGCAATATAACTGGTATAAATGAAAATGATATTTTGAATAAGACTGTTACAGATTCTTTTGATATTAGGCTTCTTCCAATAATTAAATTACTAACTAATGGAATTGAAAAAGATATAATATATATTAAACATATAATAAAAATTAAAGGTAGCATGGGAATTGAGACTCCTATAATGATCAACACCTCTCTTCAAAAGGATGTAAACGGAAAAACTCTTGGGGTAATCGGAGTTTTTAGAAGTGTTGAAGAAATAAAACAAATAGAAAAAAGTGCCATAAGAGCTAAAAATTTAGAGTCCTTAGGTGCATTATCTGCGGGGATGGCACATGAATTAAGAAATCCCCTCACCTCCATAAAAGGATATGCACAATATATAAAGTTAGAGCTTGGTGAATCTAGTGTCCTTAATGAAGACATATCAATAGTTATAGATGAAGTTGATAGGCTTAATACCATTATTGATAGATTTTTGGACTTTGCAAGACCAAAGGAATTAAATCTAGAATTGAGCAATATTAATGAAGTTTTAAAGCTTGTGGTAAAGCTTATAAGTAAAGAAATGCTCCCTGCAAATATAGATATAGTAATGGATATATTAAATGTACCTGATATCCCCTTTGATTTTGAACAAATAGAACAAGTTATATTAAATATTGCTATGAATGCTATTGCCGCAATGCCCGATGGAGGAATATTAACTATTCATTCAGTTTTTTTAAAAGCATCTAATATAATAGAAATTACGTTGCAAGATACAGGAGTTGGAATTTCTGATAGCGATCTGGATAAAATATTCGAACCTTTCTTTACAACCAAAAACAAAGGAACTGGACTCGGTCTTGCAATTTGTTCTATAATAGTTGAAAATCATAAAGGAGTAATAGAAGTTTTAAGTACGAAGGGAGTAGGCACTAAATTTACAATAAGGTTGCCGGGAACCCAAAGATAGGATGGTGATTTCATGACAAAATACTCTATATTAATAGTAGATGATGAAGAAAATGTTAGAAAGCTTTTACAAAAGGTATTTTTAAAAGAAAATTATATAACTCATATTGCTGCAAATGCCGAAGATGCCCTACATATTATAGATACCTTTCAAGTAGATGTGGTTATTACAGATATTAAAATGCCTGGCATTAGTGGAATTGAACTACTTAATAAAATAAGAGAGATAGATACTTCTATTCAAGTAATTATGATTACTGCCTTTGCAACATTAGAAACAGCTATTGATGCTTTAAAAATGGGTGCTAAGGATTATATTACAAAACCATTTAACCTAGAAGATGTTTTACTCTCAGTAAAAAAATTGATTCATAGTATTGATAGTACTGATATAATAGACTCACATTCAAAAAATAGTGTAGATAATATTAATAATTCCTTATCAAGTAATAGTAGCTCTATGAGAAAAGTTATAGATATGATAGCCCATGTGGCAGATACAAAATCTACAGTTATGATAAATGGTGAAACTGGTACTGGTAAAGAATTAGCTGCCCACTCCCTTCATTTCCTAAGCTCAAGAAATGATAAACCCTTTATCAAAGTTAATTGTGCAGCTATACCGGATTCTCTTTTGGATAGTGAACTGTTTGGGTACGATAAAGGTGCATTTACAGGTGCAGTGATTAAAAAACCCGGAAGATTCGAGTTGGCAAACGGGGGCTCTATATTTTTGGATGAAATTGGAGATATCTCTCCCACCGTACAAGTTAAGCTTCTTAGGGTCCTTCAAGAACGAGAAATTGAGCATTTAGGTGGCACAAAGACTATTAAAATAGATGTAAGAATTATAGCAGCCACTAATAGAAATCTTGAAGAACTAGTAAAAAAACGAATATTTAGAGAAGATTTATACTATAGGTTAAATGTAGTTCCAATAAATATGCCTCCCCTAAGAGAGCGAAAAGAAGATATATTAATGCTTGCAAATATCTTTTTTAAAAAAGCTTCTGTTATATCTGGTAAAGAGAAAAAACAAATAACTGAAAGTGCTTTAAAGTATCTAATTAATTATAACTGGCCAGGAAATATAAGAGAATTGGAAAATATTATAGAGAGATTCGTTGTGGTAAATTCAAACGTAATAATAACGCAGGAGGATATTCCCTCCTACATTACTAATTACAACCCAAACAAGTCTATAGAAAAGCAGTGTGACTCACTTGATTCTGTAATTGATAATGCAGAAAAAGGAGTATTAATTAAAGCACTTAAACAATGCAATGGGAATAGAACAAAAGCATCAGTGCTATTGGGTATAAGCCGAAGATCTCTCCATAGAAAAATAATAAAATATACTATAGAAGATTAGTATGAAAAATGAGACTATTTTGGCACAGCTGTGCACTATTGTCTCATTTTTTTTGTCGCAATTTAGCGTATTAACGCAATAATTTGGCCTCATGCCTTTGAATACCGTGAATAAAATATAGCCAGACTGGTCATAATATGGCACAGATGTTGCTTTATATATAACAAAATACTATTATCATGACAGGAGGAATTTTATATGTCTCAAATTAATTCAGGCGATACCGCTTTTGTCCTTATAAGTGCAGCACTTGTTTGTCTAATGACACCAGGGCTTGCATTTTTTTATGGTGGATTGGTAAGGAAAAAAAATGTTCTTACAATTATGATGCAAAGTTTTATTTCCATGGGTGTAGTTAGTGTTATATGGATTTTTGGTGGTTTTAGTTTAGCCTTTGGTCCAGACATTCATGGTATTATAGGTAGTCTTAAGTATTTTGGTTTACAAGGAGTTGGAATTACTCCCAATCCAGCCTATGGACCTACTATACCATTTTTAACATTTTTCACTTATCAACAGATGTTTGCTATAATTACCCCCGCTCTAATTACAGGTGCTTTTGCGGATAGAATAAACTTTAAAAGTTATTTAAAATTTCTGGTAATTTGGAGTATTCTAATATATATCCCACTATGCCACTGGATTTGGGGAGGTGGTTTCCTACAGAAACTAGGCGTAGTTGATTTTGCTGGTGGAATAGTTGTACATGTTAGTGCAGGAATGGCAGCCCTAGCTTCAGTGTTCTTTGTAGGAAAGAGAAAGATTTCAGTTGGAGAAAAGATGACTCCACATAATATTGCCTTTGTTGCTTTAGGTACGGGGCTTCTATGGTTTGGATGGTTTGGATTTAATGGTGGAAGTGCTCTTGCAGCAAACGGTATTGCAGCCACAGCCTTCATAAATACTGATATCGCTGGTTCCATAGCTATGGTAACTTGGCTTTTCATATCATGGAAATTTGAAAAGAAGCCAACTTTAATAGGTACTCTTACCGGAGCAGTTGCAGGCCTTGCAACCATAACTCCAGCTGCAGGTTATGTAAGGCCTTGGGCTGCAGTTATTATTGGAATATTAGCTTCTGTAGTGTGTTATTTAGCAGTTGAGCTTAGAAAAAAATTGCAATGGGATGATGCCCTAGACGTTTGGGGAGTTCACGGTGTCGGTGGTATACTTGGTTCCATTCTAGTTGGTGTCTTTGCTGAATCACAGGTTAATGGAATAAATGGTTTAATGTTTGGAGACACTCACCAATTCTTTATTCAACTATTTGCTGTAATATTTACTGGGATATATGCTTTTGGTGTTACCTATTTAATATTAAAAGTATTAAATCACTTTGAACCAGTAAGAGTTAGCGAAGCTGAAGAACTTAAAGGTCTTGATAGCTCACTACATGGTGAAAATGCATATGAATAATAATTAAGATTAATTAAAAATTAACCAATATAAATCTGAATTTCAGATTTATATTGGTTAATTTTATTTAATAACATTTTATATGAATTTACATATAATAAAGTTATAAGGAATTTTTTTAATTTGATTTTTACATTCTATAATAAAGAAGGAGAAAATCTATGACAAAATTAATTAATAATGTAAAAAATGAAAATAATGCAATAAGTGAGGAAGTTGCAACAACTAGCGGTGGCAATATTCAGCAAGCTTTTGAAATAAATGTTTATGATGGAAAAGGCTTCTATGAAACTGGGGTCAGCAATACATTTTGGTCAAGGCTATTTATTACAGCTAAAATTTTTCAGCCTCAAAATGGAATTTGGTCAATTATAATTAGAGACAAAGCTAATAAAAATTTAGTAGTTTACGAAAACAATTATGTATTACATGATAAAGAGATTTCATTTAATTATAAAACAGGCTTAAAAGTAAACCTTTTAATTGAGGCTACTTGGACCCAAGCTAAAGATACAATCTTGAGCGGAGAGTTATCCATTAATTATTAGTTTAACCATATCCCTCAGTAACGTAAGGGATGATTTGATTGAATTCTATTATTTTTTAGAATATAATTAATTGAGTCAGAATAAAGGGGGATATAAGGTTTATGAAAAATGGAGAAAAACTTAATGATAATGCGATAATAAAAAAACAAAGGATAAAAGAAAAAATTACAAATTTATATGACAGGTTCAATAATGATAGAGATTTTAAATTGTTTCTAATAGTAGGACTATTTACAGGAATTGCAAGTGGGATAAACTCAACTGTATTTAATAATTTTTTAAGCGATACATATAAATTAACAGCTGCTGCTAGAGGTATTGTAGAATTCCCTCGTGAGCTACCAGGAGTTCTAATAGTTGCAGTACTCGGAATACTCGCATTCCTTGGGGACATAAAAATAGCAATAGTTGGGATGATATTTGCTGCACTGGGAATGGTAGGCCTGGGTTTGTTTTCTCCCACATTTACCACTATGCTTTTATGGATGATGATACTTAGCCTTGGTACACATATATTTATGCCTTTATCTGCGGGCATAGGTATGAATCTTTCAGAGCATGGGAATTATGGTGCAAGACTAGGAAGGTATAGTGCATATAACCTAGTTGCAACTATTATAGGCTATGCAATTGTATGGCTTGGATTTGAATATTTTAAACTCACCTATCAAATAGCGTTTGTCCTAGCATCAGTTTTTTATATTTTTGCAGCATTTTTTCTTGGTTTAATGAAATCTAAAAAACCTAAGAAAAAAAAGGTAACCCTTGTTTTCAAAAAAAAATATACTCTATATTATTGCCTTAGTGTAGTTAATGGTGCAAGAAAGCAGATTTTTTTAACCTTTGCTCCATGGGTGCTTATCAAAGAGTACCATGTTACCCCCCCTACCTTTGCTAAACTAGGATTAATAATTGCTGTATTAAGCATTTTTACAAGAACCATTGTTGGCAATGCTATAGACAAAAAAGGTGAAAGATTTGTACTTTCATTAGAAGCTATAGTTCTTATAGTAATTTGTATGGGTTATTCTTTTGCAGATTATTTATTTTCACCAAGTGCTGCTGTAATTATTATTGCTGCGTGTTACGTTATAGATAATTCACTAAGTGTAGTAGAAATGGCAAGATCCACTTATATAAAAAAGATTGCTATATGTCCAGAAGATGTTATCCCTACTCTGTCAGCTGGTACGAGCTTTGATCATGTAATTGCCATGTCAATACCTTTTGTAGGCGGTATATTATGGGCAACCATGGGATATCAATATGTTTTCATTGTTGCTGCATTTATTGCTGCTATCAATCTGTTCTTGTCACTAAAAATTAGAATATATTAACGAAACAAAAACCATTAAATCTTCAGATTTAATGGTTTTTGTTATAGAAATTTTAAGAAAGTGCTTATAAAATTAAACTTCCTCATTAACCTTTCCTAATAATGCAAAAAAGTCTTCTTCATTTTTTCGTTCTAAATAAGTGTCTATAAGTGCCCGAGTAGACATTTTACTCAGACCTTTATATCCATTATCTAATATATCTGTTAAAACATTCATAAAATAATCCTTACTTTTATCAATATCCTTAAGCATTTTGTAGGATATATCCTGTATTAATTCTTCTTTTATATTTTCTCGTAGCTTTTCAGTATATTCCTTCATAACTATTTGTGTTTCTTCTGGGTATGCAGAAAAATCTCCAGACATTATATCTTGAATTTTCATTAATGACACTCCTTAGTATTTTCTGTTTTTGAAACATGAATTGTTTAATTTTTAGTAGGAGCTTCTTTTACTATGATAATACCAAGTAATCCAGGCCCTGTATGAACTCCGGCTACTGGACTTATTTCTCCAAAGGATAATCTTGTAATGTTTGGAAGAGCTGCAATTGTTTCAGAAAAGGGTTTTACTTCTTCATATGCTCCACCATGCATAACCCAAATTTTACAAGGGGTATTCTCTAGAGCTTCTCTTGCAATATCTACAAGCTTGCTTATAGCTTTCTTTTTCCCCTTTGCCTTTGCATAAGTATAGTACACACCATCACTATTAATTGAAATTATAGGCTTTATGTTTAATATTTCACCTATAGTACCGGAAACTTTTCCGATTCTACCGCCTTTAATTAGATATTTAAGAGTATCCACTGCATAATAAACAGTAACTCTACTTTGTATTTCAGGAAGAGCTTCTACAATCTCATTAAAGCTTTTCCCACATTTTATCATTTCCCCACATTCTTCAACAATAGCTGCTTCACCAATAGTTAGTGATTTTGAATCAAAAACGCAGGTTTCTATAGATGGGTGATTTTCACTTACCAATCTCAATGTATTATATGTACCTGATAGATTTGCAGATATTATTACTGCGATGGCATGAGTATAGCCTTCTTCTTCAAGCTTCAAATACATGTCTTCCATATCCTGCATTGAAGGTAATGAAGTTGAGGGGATTTCATATGCAAAATTATCATAAACCTCTTTTGGGGTAATAGTTATTCTGTCAATATACTCCCTATCTTTATATATTATTCTTAGAGGAAGTACTTTTAAATCGTACATTTCAATCATTTCTTTATCAACATCAGAAGTACTGTCCGTAATAAGTGCAATCTTACTCATTTTAACTTCACCTTTCTACAATGAAAATTTTATTAATATCTTTCAATAATTTGCTAGTTAACAATATTATATACTTATATGCCTTTAATTAAAACACTTTTGTATCAGCCATGCAAAATGGCTTCCATTATTTTAAAATTCCATGTTTTGCAATCATTGCTGCACCGATTATGCCTGCTTTATTACCTAGCTCTGCTAAAACAATTTTACAAATAGGTAAATCTTCATAATACTTATTAGCTATTACTTCATTTATAACCATATCCAAAAGATACTGCCCTGCCCCCGCAACACCGCCACCTAATGCTATTATTTCTGGATCAATGAAATTAATTATATTAAGTATTCCTTTCCCAAGATATTTTACTAATCTATTCACTGCTAAATTTGCTATTTTATCTCCTTCTCTAGCACAATCAAATATTATCTTTGCATTCATATTGTCTATATTTCCATCTGCTTTTTCAATTATTATTGTACTTTCATTCATTTCCGCAATTAGTTTTTTAGTATGTTTTATTATAGCAGTAGATGAAGCAAAG
>Ga0209125_1000656_pt1 | contig 41562 bp, 26 predicted proteins | sample BarGraIncub1131A_FD_184503 | JGI IMG/M metagenome (GOLD analysis project Ga0209125, IMG submission 184503) | Arctic peat soil microbial communities from Barrow, Alaska - Barrow Graham LP Incubations 11-31A (SPAdes) (version 2) | ecosystem: Environmental > Terrestrial > Soil > Wetlands > Peat... | reverse complement strand
CGGCGATCGGCGGGACCATCGCGGCCGCGGCCGGCGCCGACTTCCTCTGTTACGTGACCCCGAGCGAGCACCTGCGTCTCCCGACGGTTGAGGACGTGAAGGAAGGGGTGATCGCCTGCCGCATCGCAGCGCACGCAGCCGACATCGTGAAGGGAGTGAAGGGTGCCATCGAGCAGGACAACCAGATGGCACGTTGCCGCAAGAAGCTCGACTGGGAGGGGCAGTTTGCCCTCGCCATCGACCCGGAGAAGGCGCGGCGCCTGCGCGCCGAGTCCGGCGTCGCCGAGCACGGCGCCTGCACCATGTGCGGCGAGTTCTGCGCCTACAAGGTGATGGACGACGCGACCGAGCGGGAAAGGGCGAACGCCGCGGCCTGATCCCGACGACTGCACCCCGCAGATTTCCCCCTGCCAAACCAACAAAAAAGTCGCCGACCTCTTAAAGGTTGGCGGCTTTTTTGTTTTCCGGAAGGAGCGCCTATTTTGATACCGGCAGGGGCAATGCGCCGAAGGATCCCGGGGTCGCAAGGTAGGGGCGACCCGGTGGGTCGCAGTTGCAGGCCAGAAACCTGCACGGATGAACCGGAATCAAAGCAGGGCGACCCACCGGGTCGCCCCTACAGGATCCCTCGTCCGGCAAGGACAGGCCAGCGTCCCTGCCGCGGCCGTGCTGGACTTTGAAGGGAGGGGTGTTAAAATCCGGAAGTACTTTAACCGGAGGCAAGCAGTCCGTTCAGCAGGACCGTCAAGAATAATTGTCAATTGTCAATTGTCCATCAGTAGTGTCCGATTTGCTTTTTGCTTTCGACAATCGCCGTGCTGTAGACCGTAAAATGCGGCAGATCGACCGAGTAAAGTTGAAATCACCAAACAACACAAAATCTTTTCGCCACAAAAAGGCACAAAAGGCGCAAAAAACTTCTTCAAGCTTTTAAGCTTTTGTGCGTTTTGTGGCCAATTTTTCGTTTGTGGTTTTGCAGGCAAGAATCAAAACGGACAACGCTGAAAATAAACCTTTAATGCCTTTACCTTTTTGCGCATTTTGTGCCTTTTTGTGGCTAATGTTTCTTTGTGGTTTGTTTGCAGGAATTAAACCGGACAACGCTGATTGTCCATTGTCAATTGCTGAGGTGGCTATGAGACGTTCCGCAATCATCATGACAATCGTGGCCGTCGCGCTGCTGGCGTTCGGCATTTTTTATCTTATGGACACGACCGGTCCGGCACTCGTCCTCTCCCCCGCGTCCGGGCCGGTCTCCGCAAAACGGGAACTCACCCTGACGCTTCGAGATCCCGGCAAGGGGCTCAAAAGCCTGAGCGTCAGCGCGGTCCAGGGGGACCGGACCATACCTCTTCTCTCCAGGCAGTACCCGCCCGGCAGCCACGAGGGTCGCGAGACCCTGAAGCTGGCGCAGGCAGGCCTCAAGGAGGGTCCCTTCCAGTTGCAGATCACCGCGACGGACCGCGCCGTCTTCCACTTCGGCGCGGGTAACAGCACCGTCCAATCGCCAAGCTTCGACTTCTGGAACAAGCCGCCCGCCGTGGTGGTCCTCAGCACCGCACACAACATCTCCCGGGGCGGTGCGGGGCTGGTGGTCTACACCCTGAACAGGGAGGTCGAACGGACCGGAGTCGTCTTCGGCAACCGCTTCTTCCCGGGCTACCGGCAGTCCGGCGACCTCTACGCCTGCCTGTTCGCTTTCCCCTACAACCAGGCGCCGGAGAGCTACCTTCCGAAGGTGCTGGCAATCGACCGCGCCGGCAACGAGCGGCAGGCCGGGATCTATTTCCACCTGCTCCCCAAAACCTTCCCGAGCGACCGGATCGAGCTGAGCGACGGCTTTCTGGAGAAGGTGTCCGCCGAATTCAAGGACCGGTTCCCGCAGGCGGCAACACCCCTCGAAGTCTTCCTGAAGGCGAACAGCGAGCTGAGGGGACACGATCTCAAGCTCCTCGAGGAATGCGGCCGCAAGACCTCGCCCGTGCCGCTTTGGGAGGGGAACTTCCTGCGCCTGGCCAACTCCGCGCCTCGCGGCAGCTTCGCCCAGCAGCGCAGCTACCTGTACCACGGAAAGCAGGTCGACCGGCAGACCCACCTCGGCATAGACCTCGCTTCCCTGGCCCACGCCCCGGTGCCCGCCGCCAACCGCGGCAAGGTGGTCTACGCCGACGACCTCGGCATCTACGGCCAGTGCGTCATCATCGACCACGGTCTAGGGCTGCAGACCCTTTACGGGCACCTGAGCCGGATCGGTGTGAAGGTCGGGGACGAGGTGAACAAGGGGCAGATCATCGGCAGCACCGGGGACACCGGCCTGGCCGGCGGCGACCATCTCCACTTCGGAGTGGTCATCTCCGGGGAGCAGGTGAACCCGATCGAGTGGTGGGATCCCACCTGGATCAGGAACAATGTCACCGGCAAGCTCGAGGCCGGCAAATCCGCAGTCCCGGCGCGTTAGTCCCGGAATCCGGCCCGCGTTTCGACTCCGCTGCGCGCACGCATCGGCTCGCCACCCGGCAGGCCGATGCGTGCGCCGGTTGACCGGATTAAGGCACGGACCGAGGCAGGCGAAGCACCACCAAGGCTTTCCTGATTTGATTCCTGCTGATCTTCGAACTCCCGCGCTCCTCCCGGACAAATACGAGAGTTCCTGCATACTACATCCTCGCCTAAATCCTGTAGAGACGCATTGCATGCGTCTCAGCACTGTAGCAATCGCCAAGACCAATGGTTCTCCCGGAAGCGGGCTCGGCTGGATTACGGAGACGCATGCAATGCGTCTCTACGCACGGATGGAGCGTTCGCTTAAGCGGAGTCGAAGCGCCTACAACCTGCACCGAAGTTACCTTGTCCCTTTGAGGTAATTGACAATTTCGGCTCAAACAGTAAAGTTCACAGGCAGCTTGGCTGTCATTACTGAAAATCCGGAAGCTCCGGGGGTACTCATGAGACAGATCCTGATAGGGCTACTGCTGCTGGTTTGTCTGGCCTGTGGCATGCCCCCAAGATGGTGCAGTGCGTCAGACCAGGGGTGGAAAGCAGTAGGCGTCAGGGGAGGGTTTTCCTCTACGCCCAAACATGATTTTTTTCATCAGTATGAGGTCTATACGACCTACGGCCTCCCCTGGTCCTGGCGGGCGGAATCGGGGTGGGGTGTGGCCATGGAGTTAAACGCCGCCGTGGGAGCCCTCCATGCCGCTGGTGAAACCGGTATCATCGGTGCCATCGGCCCCGGAGTGATCTTTGACAAGGCGGGCAAGGGGCTGGCATTCGACCTGGGTGGCGACGTCAACGTCCTGAGCAGGCGCAATTTCGGCAGCACGAACTTGAACGGGAATCCGATGTTCGAGGGGCACCTTGGCGTTGCCTACCGTTTCGTGAGCGGACTGGGCGTTTCCTACCGTTTTCAGCACATGTCCAACGGAGGGCTGGGGCTCGATGGCAACGGAAACATCGGACTCGACCTGCACATGTTCGGGGTGAGCTGGAACTTCTAGACAAAAGCGTGAAGGAGACCATTCGAATGCATCAGCTGGTCCTTCTGCGACACGGCGAAAGCCTCTGGAACAAGGAAAATCTCTTCACCGGCTGGACCGACGTGGACCTCTCCGATAGCGGCAGGGAAGAGAGCCGCCAGGCCGGGGAAGGTCTCCGGGACCACGGATTCGCGTTTGACGTCGCATTTACCTCCGTGCTGAAGCGGGCCATTCGCACCCTCTGGATACTGCTCGACGAGATGGATCTTATGTGGGTACCGGTTCGGAAAGATTGGCGGCTGAACGAGCGGCATTACGGGGCGCTGCAGGGGCTGAACAAGGCCGAGACGGCCGGTAAGTACGGCGAGGAGCAGGTGAAGCTGTGGCGGCGCAGTTACCAGGTGCGGCCGCCCGCGCTCGAGGAGGGGGATCCGCGGCATCCGCGCTTTGATCCGCGCTATGGCCGGCTGGGCCGGGAGTTGCTTCCGGCAGCGGAATGCCTGCAGGATACCGTGGAGCGGGTCCTACCCTTTTGGCGTGAGCAGTTAGTGCCGGCGTTGCAAAGCGGTGAGCGCCCGCTTATCGTGGCCCACGGCAACAGCCTGCGTGGCCTGGTAAAGTACCTGGACCAGGTTTCGGACGACGACATCGTGAATCTGGAAATTCCCACCGGAAGGCCGCTGGTGTACGAACTGGATGAGCGTTTAAAACCGGTGCGTCACTATTACATCGGCGCTGACCAGCCCGAATGAAACGGCGGATCTGGAGAATTCCCTTCAGTTCCGGCGCCTCCTGCCGATGACAACCTAAAGGAGGATCAGCACCATGGAAATAAGTCAAATAGCAGCCGTGCAGATAGCAGGCGCGGCGGCACTCACGCAGCAGGCAGCCTCGATGGCAATGATGAAAAAGTCGGCCCAGGCCCAGATGCAGATGGCAAACGTCATAGCGCAACAGGCTGCGCAGGGGAATACGCAGCAGGGCTTCTCCGTCTACGCCTGACGCTTACCTTTTCTGTTCCGACTCTTCCCCCCGGCACCAGGATCACCTGGGGCCACACAAAGATGCAGGGCCTACAGCAGTTACGCTGTAGGCCTTTTTTTATCCCCCTCCCACGTCAGCCAGGTAAAATACTTTTTTTTGCACCTGTTTGACAGGTGATCTTCCCTATGTATAATTCAGTAAATTTTTAATTAATACATTCACATTTCACTATCCAGGCATTTTTTGCCGACCGCGGGCGTGCAGGTCACGCCATCCCCCTGAGTTAGCTAAGGTTGCCCCTGAGAGCCGTCATGATTTCACATGCCTTGACCATTGTGATGAATGAATTGAATACGCACCTTTCCGACAGCTATGGAACTGCCCCGTCTCCAGTTCAACCTCAAGCTGGATTGGGAAATGTCGCAGAAGGGCTCGTTATGGTTCCAGGCAGTGGCGGTCTTTTAAGGGACAAGCTCTACTTATCTCTGGTGAATATAAAAGAGGAAAAAACTCTAAAGAATATCCCGAATCGCATACGCAATGATGCAACGCTCGGGGTAACCTACGAAAACCCTCCGGTTTTTATAAATTTACTGATCCTGATGACTGCAACGCACACTGAATACGTAAACGCGCTGACGGTATTGTCCAGAACAATTCGCTTTTTTCAATTCAGGAATGTCTTCACTCAAGAGAATGTAGCTCCAAATTCCATCACGATGTCGAGCGTTCCTTTCAACCCGCTCGATCAATTAGAATCATTCAAGCTGATATTCGATTTATATTCACCCACCATGGAGGAAGTCAACCATCTGTGGGGGACGCTTGGAGGAAAGCAGTATCCGTTTGTTTTGTACATGATGAGAATGCTCGATCTGAAATTCAAAGCGGTACAAAAACAAAGCGGGGTCATAACCGAAATAGTCAGCGATTTCTATCACAAGAATACGGGAACTCCTTAACATGGCTGAAAGTTTAAAGAGCGGGTACCAGCGTTTGTTTGAAATACGCCTTCTCCACCATTATTGGTTGGATGAAGGGGCCACCGTGTTCGACGTGATGCCGTCTCAAGAAAAAAGAGACACCCGCCTACTGTCGTATGATATGCGCTCCTTCCTGGCGGTGGCGCCAACAGCTGCAGCGGCACGGGTACTCAAGGATTTGGCTTGTGTGTATAGAAACACGTCGCTGGGCTGCATAGTCGCGGTACCGGAAAGCACCGTGGTTCCAGATGATGCAACCTTCGAATTTATAGTGACAGTGCAAGACTCAATTTTTTACGACTATACCGCGCTGACGCTACGACCGCAGAAGATTCGGGAACTATACTACCAACCCGGGGACACGACCTACCGGTACAAAGAGAACGTGCCGGTTTTGTCCAACCTGACAGGAGCTTCAAGGGGAAACGGAGTCAACAAAGTTCTCTTCTTGTCCAGCGAGATCCCCGCGCCTGCCGCTGAAGACCAGGTGGAATCGCTTGTCATATCGGGAAATGCTCTACTGCAACTTACCGGTGACCAGCCTGGTGCCGGCACGCAGCAACTAGATGCCCAGGCGACCAATTTGCCCGTCTTCGTCCACCAAGGGGACGTGCCGGTCATTGTGCCTCCCGCCGGCCTCGTCGGGGCACCGGCACGCGGGGTACGGTTGACCGGAGACATTCCGGACCGAGTTGCAGTCCTGATCCGTCTTTCGGCGCTACGGTCCGATGACACCGATTTCAGCCTTATCGACTCAGAGGGACATGCGAAGGCCACTGGCCCGGTCTTTGAGATACGGTTCAAAAACCGGTCCACGACCTGGCAATATTTCGATAAGAGCACTGGAGCATCGATCTTCGCCGAGAGTGATCCGCTGCCGCTGACTTTTTACGGGAACGCAGGCAGCAGGCAAAAGCCGTCGGAAGGTCTGGTCAAGGCTGTGCAAAGCGGGAGTAAAGTCACCCAGCTGGTCTCGGAGATCTTCATATGACAGTAGATCGCTCAAACCAGGATCTTTCTTGCCACAAAAAGGCACAAAATACGCAAAAAAATTCCTTTAAGCTTTTAACTTTTGTGCGTTTTGTGCCTTTTTGTGGCCAATCTTTCTTTTTGTTTTGAACGCAGGAATCGCGCGGGAAATTGAAGAGAGCTGTTAATCGCAGATACAAAGGGAGGTAAAAAGCTATGGCAACAGTGTACAGGACGCCTGGGGTCTACATAGAGGAGATCCCCAAGTTCCCTCCTTCTATTGCACCGGTTGAGACTGCTATACCTGCGTTCATCGGGTATACGGAGAAAGCTGAAGATCAGGCTGCAGACGACCTGAGCTTGAAGCCGAAGCGGATTTCCTCAATGGTTGAGTATGAAAATTATTTCGGGGGACCGCAGAACGAGGAAAAAATCACCGTCGCCATAGATCAGAAGCAGGAAGATAGCGTCATTACCGTACTGAAGGCCGTGGCGAGCGTCACGGAATCGGCGCGTTCGAAGCACCTCATGTCTTACGCCATGCAGATGTTTTTCGCCACCGGCGGAGGGCCGTGCTTTATCGTCTCAGTGGGTACCTACAAGACACTCGGTGGCGCACTGGTACAAACAGAGATAAAGTCAGGCCTTGATGCTTTATTGAAGAAGGACGAGCCGACGCTGATAGTGTTCCCCGAAGCGCAATTCCTCTCCATTGCGGATTTCAAAACGCTCCATGACGCCGCGCTCAAGCAATGCGCAGATTTGCAAGACCGTTTTGTCATCATGGATCTGCACGGCGGCAATGATTCCTTGTCGGATCCGGAGACCTCCCTGCTCGATGCAGTCGATACTTTCAGGACAAGCGGCATCGGCACTGACAATCTCAAGTATGGCGCTGCCTACGCTCCGAACCTGGAAACTGTCCTGGACTTTGCTTTTGACGAGACAAAGATCGATGTGGCGATAACCACCAATGGCACAGCCGCCGCCGCGGTCAAACTGGATACTCTTAAAGCAGGCAACAATCACGCCTATGAGCAGGCCAACGCGGCGATCCGGGACATGTCCTGCAAAATGCCCCCGTCATCTGCCATGGCAGGAATCTACGCCGCAGTCGACAACAGCAGGGGAGTCTGGAAGGCGCCGGCCAATGTCAGCGTGAGCTCCGTCGTCAAGCCTACCATCGACTTTTCCAATCTGGAGCAGGACCAGATGAACGTTGACGCTACAGCCGGCAAATCCGTCAATGCCATCCGTTCCTTCCTGGGCAAAGGGACTCTCGTCTGGGGCGCCCGGACGCTGGCCGGCAACGACAACGAATGGCGCTATGTAAGCGTCCGCCGCTTCTTCATCTTCGTGGAAGAGTCGTGCAGGAAAGCCACCGGGCAGTTCGTCTTTGAGCCGAACGACGCCAATACCTGGGTGCGCGTGCAGGCGATGATAGAGAACTTCCTCACCGTCCTCTGGCGCCAGGGCGCACTTCAGGGCGTGAAACCCGAGCACGCCTTCTATGTGGCAGTGGGTCTCGGTAAAACCATGACAGCTCTCGACATACTCGAAGGCCGCATGATCGTGGAAATCGGTATGGCCGCGGTCCGGCCCGCTGAATTCATCATCCTCCGGTTCTCCCACAAGATGGCAGAATCATAGCTAAAACCAGCAGGCCGATCGCATATCTAAAAGGAGAATGCCATGGCACAAGAATATCCATTGCCCCGTTTTCACTTCCAGGTGGATTGGGGCGGGGCGAAGATCAGTTTCACAGAGGTGACCGGCCTCATCATGGAAAGGGAGAAGATCGAATACCGGCACAGCGACAGCAAGGATTTCAACAAACTCGCCATGCCGGGATTGGTCAAGAACAACAACTTCACCTTGAAGCGCGGCAAATTCGAGCGTGACTTCGATTTCAACACATGGCTCGATGAAATCGCCAACGAGCGGGTCCAGAACCGGCGGGACGTGACCATCAGGCTTTTGAACGAAAAGCACGAACCTGTCGCGGCATGGACGGCGACCAGATGCTTTCCGGTCAAACTCACGGCCCCCGATCTCAAATCGGATGCCAACGAGGCGGCTATTGAGAGCATCGAAGTCGCCCATGAGGGCCTGAAGCTGATGAAGATTTAACGGGACTCATCATGAGCGAATATTATCCACCATGGGGCTTCTACTACAGGGTCGAGTTCGGCATCAGCAAGAACAAGGATGACGTGCGCTTCCAGTCGGCGTCCGGCCTGTCGGTGGAATACGACATGGAGGAGTACAAGGAAGGTGGCGAAAACCGCTTCACCCACAAGCTGCCGGTGCGCACCAAGTACAGTGACCTGGTGCTGAAGCGCGGCATGCTGACCGGGTCGGAGTTGATCCAGTGGTTCCTCAAAGCCTTCCGTGACCGCGATTTCGAGCCTACAGACGTCAACGTTATCCTGATGAACGAAAAAAGCCAGCCGTTGCGCACCTGGAAGGTGGCACATGCCATCCCGAAAAAATGGGCCGTCAGCGATTTGAACGCCAACGAGAACGCCGTGGTCATTGAAACGCTGGAGCTGTCGTACCGGTATTTCACCGTTCAGGATGGGCCCTGAGCTATAGAAAAATCCCCCCTGTCACCATTTCCAGGGAAACGACCGATGCCTATCGAGATAAAAGAACTCCATATCCGCGTTGCCATCAACGCCTCCCCAAGCGGTTCGCCGGCGGCAGTGGCAACGGCTGGAGGCAGCGCGGTCGGTGACCAGGCGAAAGATGCCATAACGGCCGCATGCGTGGAACAGGTATTACAGATTCTTCAAAGCAAAATGGAGCGCTGATGGCTGCCAACGGCAAATTGGAGAAAATGCTGGTGCTCGCTTTCGAAAGCTCCGAAGACGCCGAAAGAGGCGGCAAAACGGAGGCGAAAGAGAGCTTTGAGGCATTTATCAATCCGGAAACCTACTCGCTGGAGTACAAGGTAAAAACCTCTGACGGGCAGGGCCAGGGCACCAGCGGCGCGCAGTTGAAATTCCATTACACGATGCCTGAGGAACTCAGCTTCGAGTTCCTGTTCGACAACACGGGGATAATAGATGGCACGGCCAAAGAGGACGGAGTTTTTGACGATGTGAACCGCTTTCGGAAGATGCTGACCGGCTATCAGGGGAAAACGCACGAGCCGTACCACCTTAAGCTGATCTGGGGAAACCTGGTTTTCAAAGGAAGGGCCATCGAACTTGGTATCACCCATAAGCTGTTCAATCCGGACGGGCAGCCGATACGCAGCGTAGCGAAGGTCAAGTTCAAGGGAAGCATCGAGGAGAAAAAACGCGCCAGGAAGGAAGACAGGCTCTCCGCGGACCTGACACACCAGCGCAAGGTAACGGCGGGGGACACCCTGCCGCTCATGTGCTACGAGATCTACGGGGATCCCCGCTATTACCTGAGCGTCGCGAAAGCAAACGCCCTTGGCAATTTCAGACATCTCACGCCAGGAACCGCTCTTGTTTTCCCACCCATTGAAAAAACGGGCAAAGAATCGTGAGCAACGACTCGATCATTCCAACCCCCGCGACACCGGATGTCTGCACGGTTGCCGTTCTCGTGGACGGGACCGAGATCTCCGGGGAGTTCCATGTGCTGTCCGTTTCGGTGATGAAGGAATTGAACAGGATTCCGAGCGCCGTTATTCAGCTGCGGGACGGGGAAGCATCGAAATCGACTTTTGTGGCGAGCAACAGCGAGCAGTTCATCCCCGGCAGGAACATCGAGATCCAACTCGGTTACCGGTCGCAGAACGAATCGGTATTCAAAGGGATCGTTGTCAAGCATGGCATCAAGATACGCAAGGACGGCACCTTGCTGACCCTTGAATGCCGCGACAAGGCGGTGCGGATGAGCAGCGGCGTAAAAAGCCGCTACTTTGCGGGGAAGAAAGACAGCGACATCATGGAGGAGATCATCGGGTCGTACCAATTGCAAAAGGACGTGAGCGCAACGGCGCCCGACCTGAAAGAGCTGACACAGTACGATTGCACCGATTGGGACTTTATCTTATGCCGCGCGGAAGCCAACGGGCAGGTGGTGCTGGTGACAGACGGGAAAGTGACCGTGACCCCGCCGGCTACCGGGGCCGAGCCGGTGGTTGCCGTGCGATACGGCGCGACCTTATTGGAGCTTGATGCGGAAATAGATGCCAGACGGCAAAGCAAAGGGATCAAAGCAAGCAGCTGGAGTGCCGCCGACCAGAAAGTCCTGCAAGCGGAGGCCAAAGAGCCTCCCAAAACCAGGGCCGGGAATATTTCGCCGGGCGATCTGGCGGACGTCCTCGGTGGCGGCACGCATGAGATGAGACACGGCGGAAAGCTCGGCCAGCCCGAGCTGCAGGCCTGGGCGGATGGCCGGCTGCTGAGAGAGCGGCTGGCCAAGGTGCGCGGCAGGGCAAAGTTTCAGGGATTTGCCGGGGTCATGCCCGGGAAGATAATAGAAGTGACCGGCATTGGTGAGCGCTTTGAAGGAAAACTCTACGTCTCGGGTGTCCGCCATACCGTAGACCACGGCAACTGGGAAACGGACGTACAGTTCGGATTGAGCAGCGACCTTTTTGCCGAAACCTACAACCTGCGCCCTTTGCCTGCCGCGGGCCTGCTCCCGGCAGTGAGCGGTCTGCAGATCGGAGTCGTCACCGCGCTGCAAAAGGACCCTGACGGTGAGGACCGCATCAAGGTGAGGCTGCCGGTGGTAAGTGACGTCGAAGAAGGTATCTGGGCGCGTATCGCCACCCTGGATGCCGGTAAGAATCGGGGCACCTTTTTCCGTCCTGAAATAGGGGACGAAGTGGTGGTCGGGTTCCTGGGCCAGGACCCGCGACATCCGGTGGTGTTGGGGATGTGCCACAGCAGCGCCAAACCCGCCCCTGAACCGGCCCAGGACACGAACCACCGCAAGGGATATGTAAGCCGGTCGAAAATGCGGCTCATCTTCGATGACGAAAAAAAGGTGATTCTGCTGGAAACCGCGGGTGGCAACAGCATGACGCTTTCCGAGGCAGACAAGGGGATCGTCCTGTCGGATCAAAATGGCAACAGGATCACGCTGGACGACAGCGGCATCAAGATCGAAAGCAGCAAGGATCTGACTCTAAAGGCCGCCAAGGACATCAAGCTGGAAGGCATGAAGGTGGAGTTGAACGCTCAAAGCAGTTTCAAGGCTGCCGGAGCCGCCAGCGCAGAGCTCTCCGGAGCGAGCACGACCGTAAAAGGGAGTGCTACGACGGTGATCCAGGGCGGGCTGGTGCGGATCAATTAATCCGGTTACTTCGGCAAAGGAGAGTTGAAACATGCTTCCAGCCGCGCGCGTAACGGACCTGATTGCCTCCACGGCAACCCAGGGGGTCCCGACACCGATAATCCCGCCCGGCGCACCGACGGTGCTGATCGGGGGGCTTCCGGCGGCACGCGCGGGCGACAGCTGCGGAGCCGACGCTATCATAAAGGGATCTGCGACGGTGCTGATCGGGGGAATGCCCGCGGCCCGGGTGGCGGACCTCACCGCTTCCGGTGGTGCAATCCTGCCCCCCGGCGCTCTGACTGTGCTGATTGGAGGGTAGCCGCAAATGGACTTAGCCTTTCTCGGCCGCGGGTGGTCTTTTCCTCCCGCATTCGACCGCAGCCTCGCCCGCCTGGAGATGCTGGAGGAGGAGGCCGACATCGCCTCAAGCCTGGAGGTGCTCTTCAGCACCGCTCCGGGGGAGCGGGTGATGCTGCCGCAATACGGCTGCAATCTGGCGAACTGGTATTTGAAAGTCTAGACACGCGCATGAAAACGCTCATGGCCGACAAGGTGGAGTCTGCCATCCTCTACCATGAGCCGCGTATCGATCTGGAAAGCGTGCAACTCGATGACAGCCGCGAGCTGGAAGGCGTGGTGTTGATAGAGATCATCTACCGGGTGAAAGCGACCAATTCCCGGTTCAATTTCGTCTATCCCTTCTACAAACTGGAAGGGACCGACATCAACCTGACCACCACCGTCAACCTTTTACCCGACAACGGCTGAGACATGAATCCTTCGACCGACTGCACACAAAACAGAGACCCGCTCAGACTGGTACGGGAAGGCACCAGCCAGAATGATCGTATGGCCCCGGCGCTCGATCCTGCTTTCGCGCCGGTGGACGAGCGCACCGTTGCACACCGGATGGTGTTCGCGCAGGCGTACTCCGCATTTCTGAACTATTTCAATTCGGGCAACCTGCCGGCTGGCAACTGGCAGCCGTTTTTCAGCACGGATGTGTCGGTGCAGCTGGCCGTAGCTGCGGTGCAGGATGTGGAGTTCTACAAGTCGACGGTAAAAGGGTATTTCTATTTTCTCAACAACCGGAGCAATGCATCAGACGAAGACGGACTCAGGAACCACCTCGGTTATCTCTTCAGTTGCGCTGCCACACTTGCCAGGCAGCTGGATCTGTTGAAAGAAGGTCTGCCGGCTGAACTGCCGCTAAAGGGCTCCTTGCAAAACCTGATACGGGGCCAACTGGCGCCGGCCTTCAAGAACCTGATGCTCTATTACCGGGACGGAATCAATCCCGACCCTCCTGCACCGCCCGACCCACCCTACCAAAACGATCTGGCTGCCGCCTTGCGCATCCTGGGCGAGCAGAACAGATTCACCGTCATAAGGGACCAAGGCCTTTCTGTCGATTGGATTTCGGAAGACGGCGCCACTCAATGGTCCGACTATCTGGTTCATTTGAACGACCCGCTGGTATATCCAGCGACGAAAATCCACGGCAGCGGCGTTACGCTCTTTGAGCGCATCAACCACATCGCCACCTACAACCTGTTTACTTCCGCTTTCGACAGCCTGCTCAGAGCGTATGCCCGTACCGTAGCCGATGCGCAACTGGCGCTGGAAGCGACCTTCAGCGACGACAGCCACGAGCCGCATTATGCGCTGTTTTTGGCCTACCTGCGCCTGTCGGAATACGCCCGCACCGAGGTCAACACGCTTACCGCGCGGCATCTCGACTTCTATTATCGGGAGGTACTCCGCCTCCAGGAAAAGGCCGCCGTGCCGGGCCAGGCGCATCTGCTGGTGGAGCTGGCCAAACAGGCCCCAAGCTTCCTGGTAAAGGCGGGAGAGCTTTTCAAGGCAGGCAAAGACGATCTCGGCATCGAGGCCTTCTTTGCCAATGACCGGGATTTCCCCGCGAACCAGGCGATGGTGGCTGAGCTGAAAACGCTCTACCGGCATAAGAACAGCGGCAGCGACACCCTCCCCTTCCAGGACGGACGCCTCTTTGCTTCACCCGTCGCCAATTCGGACGACGGCGTGGGGGCGGAGATACTGGCAGCGGACGGATCCTGGCATCCCTTTTACAACAAGGTCTACCGGGACGGGGCGCTCTCGGAAATCAGGATGCCGAAGGCGGATATGGGCTTTGCCATTGCGTCGCATTATCTGGCGCTGGCGGAAGGAAAACGCACGGTTACCGTCTCGTTTACCGTCAGCCGCCCCGAAAATCTGCCTCTGTCGGCCAACCGCAGGGACGACGTTGTTTGCCTGTTCTCCGGCGAGAAAGGGTGGCAGGAAAAGGCCGCGTCAACGTTCACCGCAAAGGGCGCTACCCTTGCACTGGAAATCCAGCTATCCGGCGCCGATCCCGCTGTTGTGCCTTATTCATCCAAGACGCACGGCTATGACTTCCCGACCGATCTGCCGGTGCTATTGGTAAAACTGCGGCATCTGGAGACGGTTGATTACCTGTATCCCTCCTTGCAGGAGGTTGTGGTAGAAAAAATCGACCTGACCGTGGACGTGCAAAGGCTGAAGACCCTGGCGGTCTCCAACGATTTCGGCCCGGTGGACACCTCGAAGCCGTTTCAACCTTTCGGAGCACAGCCACCGGCGAACAGTGCGTTAGTGATCGGCTCAACGGAGGCATTTCAGAAGACACTTGCCAGCGCCGCCGTCAATGTGCAGTGGCAAAGCGCGCCTGCGCCGTATGGCAAAGACACGGTGAACCTGACCACGGAGTATCTCCAGGACGGAAGGTGGCAATCATCCGGTATTGTGCCGATCGACATAGTGCCGTCGGACCAGACTGTTCCCGACATTTCGGCCGGCATACCGGATATGTCGGTTGCTCTTACTGCAAGAAGAGTGGGATCTTCGAGTCAGGGCTCTTATGAGCAGCCGCTGGAGATATGGCCACCGGAGCGGCCAACCGGCGCCGAACCCTTCCTCGATGCACCCGATCTTTCGCAATCGCAGTATTACGGCACCTCGTCGCGCCAAGGCTTCATCCGTCTGAAGCTGACCGATGATTTTGGCCAGGCTGGATTCGAACAGGCCTTGACAGCTTACATAAAGAACGTCATTGACGGGGTTCCGGCCAGCGACAACCCCAAGCCGGTACCCCCGACCGGACCCTTCATAAGCGAGCTGACCGTAGATTACCTTGCAACACAGGCAATAGATCTGACAAGCGCAGAGACGTCGGGGCTTGAGACATCCCGCTTCCGTTTCATGCACATCGCTCCCTTTGGTTATGCCGATGAAACCGGGGGATCGGGTCAGCCGGTTTGCCTGCTGCCTCAACTGAAGCACAAAAACCAGCTCGACCCAAAACTCCCGCAGGGGAGTCCTGTTGAGCACGAAGCGGAATTTTATATCGGCGTCGCCGGTCTCATCCCTCCCCAGAATCTCGCGCTGCTCTTCCAGGTGGCGGACGGGACCGCCGATCCGCTCTCCGAGAAGCCCCGCCCTCATATCCACTGGAGTTACCTGCGCGACAACCGGTGGGTCCCTTTCGCCAAGATCGCGGTGGAAGACGGGACCGGGGAGCTGCTCAACTCGGGGATCGTCACCTTCGCCATGCCCCGCGACGCTTCGGCTACCAATACGCTCCTGGCGACGGGGATGCACTGGATTCGCGGCGCGGTAGCCTCCGAAAGCGATGCGGTCTGCAGGCTGCGCATGGTGGCCGCGCAGGCACTGGAGGCGACTTTCGTCGACAAAGGGAACGACCCCGCTTTCCCGGCCAAGGTGCTGGAACCGGGTACCATCAGCAAGCTGGACATACCCGTTGCCGAGGTCAAGAGCATCCTGCAACCTTTCCCGTCCTTCGGCGGACGAGGAAGGGAAGCATCCGGCGCATTCTATACCCGCGTCAGCGAACGGCTGCGCCACAAGGATCGCGCCATCGCCCTGTGGGATTACGAGCGCTTGGTACTGGAGGCTTTCCCGCAGATCTACAAGGCCAAATGTCTCAATCACGTACAGTACGAACCGAACGAAAGCGGGACCGGTATCTATCGGGAACTCGCACCGGGCCATGTCACCATCGTCACCATTGTCAATCAGCAGTTCCAGAATCTGCGCGATCCGTTCAGGCCGTACACCAGCTTGGGAGTCCTGGAAGAAATTGAGACATTCCTGAGCAAGCGGCTCTCCTGCTTTGTCAGACTGCACGTGAAGAATCCGCAGTTTGAGGAGGTGAAAGTTGATTTCAAGGTCCGCCTGCGTGACGGCTTCGACGAGACCTTCTATGTCAACAAACTGCATGAAGCCGTGAGCCGTTTCCTGTCGCCCTGGGCCTTCCCCGGCGGCGGCAGCCCGTCCTTCGGAGGCAAGGTCTATAAATCCGTCCTGATCAATTTCGTGGAGGAACAGCCCTATGTGGATTATGTGACCGACTTCCAACTGTTCCACCGGTTCCAGGACGTCAACGACGTACCGCAAACAGTTGAAAAGGACGAGGTGGAAGGATCGAAGGCTGTTTCCATCCTCGTCTCCGCCAGGAAACATGCCATCGCGACATTGAACCCCGCCGAGGTGGCAGCGCCCGGCGAGAAATGCCCTTGCGCCGCATGAGCCAACTACCCGTGACCATACCGAAACAGCCCGCACTGAAGCCTGCCGAGGATTTCTACCTCCTGCGCCGGAAAGGGATCGGCTTCATCGAAGAGATGGGGAGTCGCCTCTGGACCGATTACAACTCCCACGACCCGGGGGTCACCATCCTCGAAGCGTTTTGCTACGCCGTCACCGACCTCGCCTACCGCGCCGGCTGGGACATCAAGGATATTCTGGCGCCTGAAACCGCCCCGTCCGACCCGGCCCAGCCTTATCCGAACCAGCCCTTTTTCACGGCCAGGCAGATTCTGACGGTCAACCCGACCACCTCCGACGATTTTCGCCGCCTGCTCATCGACCTGGAAACCGTGCGCAATGCCTGGGTATTCTGCAAGGAATGCGGATGCGATCTGGTCTATTACGCCTGGTGTGAGAAGGACAATCTGCTTTTGTCGTACCGGGCGCCTGAAGTCACCCCAGCGCCGCAACCGGTTTCGCCCCGCGGCCTCTACGAAGTATTGGTTGAGCTGGAAAGCGACCCCGACCTGGGCGATCTGAATGACCGCAAGATCGTGCGCAGCTCCACATTCCACGATGCCGACGGCGCCCACGTCACAGTCATGGAGCTGCGCTTCCCGGAGATCGGGCTGTTCGACAGCGAGGGGTGGGCGCTCTTCCTGAACAGCGACGACGCTTTTGCAGATCTTGATGGCGCGTCCCTCAATCTGAAGCTGACCCGCTTCGGCGCAACCAAGAGCTACGACCTGTTCAGCGATCCCGATCTGGATGAAGCGGGGCGCGATGGCTACCTGCGCCATCACTGGCGCGGCACCTTCTACCTGAGCCTGGAAATAGAGCTGGTAGCTGCGGCGAAGAGTATCGTCTTCGAAAACGTCGCGCTGCGGCTGTTCAGCGACAACGCGGCGAAAAACGCGGCCACAGCCGATGGCTTGAAGGGAGTGCTGGAGGAGAAGGGAGTCGGCGGCTTTATCCAGCGTTATCGCAAAAAGGCGAGGCAGCAGTCTGCTGCAGTCGAGCGCGCCAAAGCGGCGCTGCTTGCGCACCGCAACCTGGACGAGGACTACTGCCGCATCAAAGCCGTCGGCATCGAGGAAGTCGCCGTCTGCGCCGATGTCGAGGTGAGGCCCGACGCAGATATCGAGCGGGTGCAGGCGCGGGTCTGGTTCGAGATCGAACAGTATCTCAACCCGCCCGTGCCTTTTTACACGCTGCAGGAGTTGATGGATGCCGGTGCCGCAGTCGAAGATATATTCAACGGCCCGGAACTGGAAAGCGGCTTCATCAAGGCCGAAGAGCTGGAAGGGGCATCCCTCAAATCGGTACTGCGGGTCTCCGACATCATCAACCGTTTGATGGACATCGACGGCGTGATTGCCGTGAACCATTTGCAGCTGGCCAAGTACGACTCCGAAGGGAATGTCGTCAGGGGCGCCGCCGATCCGACCTGGAGCAGCGAGGGGAAACCCATCTTCGACAGCAGTAAGACCAGCGCGTCGTGGCTCATGTACATCAGCAAACAGCATCAGCCGAGGCTCTATCTCAATGCCTCGCGCTTTCTGTTTTACAAGAACGGACTCCCCTTCCTGCCGAGAATGGACGAGGCGTCCGATACACTCAACCAACTGCGCGGCGAGGCCGAGCGGCCGAAAATCAAGAACGCGCCCAAAGATTTGCCTGTTCCGGCGGGCAGCTTCCTCACCCCGGAAGATTATTTCCCGGTGCAGTATAGTTTCCCGCTGACCTACGGCATCGGTCCGGAAGGGCTCCCCTCTCAAGCTTCCAGCGGGCGCCGGGCACAAGCCAAGCAGTTAAAGGCATATCTGCTGGCCTTCGAGCAACTTCTCGGCAACGCGTTGGCGCAGATAGCACATGCCGCGGATCTGTTTTCACTCGATCCAGCGGTAAAGCGCACTTACTTTACCAGGGAATTCAGCAATGCAGTCATCCAGGGATACGACGAGCTGGTAACTGGCCTCAGCCAGTCCGCTCTGGAAGAGATGACTGAGACGCTGCCTGAGTTCCACGAGCGGCGCAACCGGTTCCTGGACCACATCCTGGCCCGCTTCGGTGAACAGTTCAGCGAATATGCGCTGCTGCTGACCAATCTGCAGGGCCAGCAGGTGGCTCTGGACCAGTTGATTGTCGACAAGATTTCCTTCCTCAAGGCGTATCCGCTGATCAGCCATGATCGGGGCAAGGCGTTCAATTACGCTGCCGCCCCCTGCTCGACCGACAATTATCCGGGATTAAAAAAGCGCGTCAGCCTGCTGCTGGGCCTCGACAACGAGCGCGCCATTGTCGTGGAGCATCTGCTGCTGCGCCCGAAATTCCCCGGCGATGCACTCTATCCCGCCTGCTCGGAGGGCGCCTGCCAAACTTGCGGCGAGGAAGATCCCTATTCCTTCAGATTGACCTTCGTGATGCCCGGCTGGATGGAGCCGTTCAACACCGATATGGAGATGCGCGGCTTTGCCGATCGGACCATCCAGGCAGAAACCCCCTCACACCTGCTCTGCAAGATCTGCTGGGTCGGCAATGACGGCTTTATCGAAGGTCTTAACGACCCGGTCATCATCGAATTGGCCGTGTTACTGGTGGAAAAGGGGCTGACCGCCGGGGGGGCAAGGCCGGAAAAAGCCGATGCCTGCGACTGCGCCGCGGCGATCTATACCGCCTTCAACACCGTTTTCAGGGAGTGGTTCCAGGACAAGACTCTGGACCGTATCCCTTCGGATGTCCTCAAAGGCGACCTGGAGGCGGAATTCAGCACCAGGGTGAACCGTGCGGACATTTCCTGCACGGCTGTCTTGGATGCAACTTTGTGGGCCGAGATTCAGGCGATGATGGTCGCGCATTTCCTTCACGTCGCCCGGTACGGCTGGCAATTTGAACGTTTCGAAGACGCCTGGTGTAAATGGCTGGAGGCCAATGCGCTGGTCGATTGGACTGAAGAGCATTTGCAGGAGCGCGTGGAAGCAATCCTGACGAAGAATCTGGTTCCCACTGCGAACAATCCGCCCAATGACGCAATGTGCCGATGTGCTGCTGCGATTATGACAGAGTGCGGCATGGAGTTTTATGGCTTGATCAGTGCCGCATTCAAAGCGGGCACGGCTCTGGAAGATATTCCCGCGTTCTCGCCCTCAGAAGTAACCCTCTGCCCAGATTTTGATTTCAACAGCGGCACCGCCGATCAAATACGGGACCTTTTGAAGGAGCGTTACAACGCCTACAAGGAAGTATCGTATCGCCTTTGGATGGTAGTGGAGCTGCTCAGCAGGTGGAGCAACAGCTACCCTCCGGCCACCTTACACGATTTCGACGCTGGCAATGACCACAACCCGGTGCGCCTGGGGAAAACGGCTTTAGGCAGCTGATAGGGGTGCTCTATCATGGAACCTACACAAGACAATTACCCGGTTTTCGAGGCCAACCAGGTCCTCTCCTACTCGCACCTGAACCAGGTCTTCAACTATCTGGACGAGCAGCAGCGCCTGACGCGAGCCAATCTCATAGGCATCGGCATCGTATGCGGCCTGGAAATCCGCTTCGACCCCAGTGAGAGCCCCGAGACCATTCATCTTTCCAGAGGGTGCGGCGTCACCTCGCAAGGCTACCTGATCGTGGAGCCTACAGACGTGCCGTTGGTGTCGTACCGCCCGTACACGCTGCCGACTGAGCTGGATTATCCTCAATTAAAGGATGAATCGGCGCAGCAGTATCAACTATGGGAGTTGTTCCCGGCGGGAGAGCCGGATACCACGGCGCTGGGAACGCCGGCCGACTTCCTGAATGACAAAGCGGTGCTGTTGTTCCTTGAACTGAAACAGCAAGGATTGCGCAACTGCTGCGCCAATAACTGCGACGACAAGGGGTCCGCGGTGACGGCAACAGTGCGCAGGTTGCTGATTGCCAGAAGCGACCTTGACAAGATCATCGCCCAGGCCAACAAGCTCAGCCTCGGCCTGTCCTGGGCGGACCTCGCGGATGCGCTGGCGAGCGAACTCGGCTTGGAGGAGATCCGCCTGCCCCGCTACGACGTGCCCGGCAGCAATCCGGCCACCTCCGTTGAGGTACTGGCGGCTTTCCAGACCGTTTTCCGGACCGATAAACTGGCCGGGAAAACCGCTGCCGTCCTTACCGCGGCCTACCAGGCTTTCAAACCGGTAGTGACGGACCTCTATCCGGACGATCCTTTTGACACTTTCAGTGCGAAATTCGGCTTTCTGGACACGACGCCGCAGACGCCGGACCAGGTCCGTTTCCTTCAGTATTATTACGATTTCTTCGACGATCTGTTCAAGGCCTACAACGAGTTGCGTTACCAGGGCGTGGGGCTCATGTGCGCCTGCTGTCCGCCGGATGGACTGTTCCCCCGCCATCTGATGTTGGGACTCCTGACCCCGCAAGCCAACGCGCCCCCGGGCAGCTACCGGCACCAGTTCCTATCGTCTGCCGCCATGGGTGGCTGCGGAGCGTACACGAGGGAGCTGAGACAGCTATTCCAGCGCCTGGTGGAGATGACCGCCACTTTTAGCAACACCCCTCCCCTGGCGCAATCGGCTGCCGAACAGATCCGCATCACGCCAAGCAAACTTGGCGACGTGGCGCTGTCCGAAAAAGCGATCCCCTATTACTACCTTCCAGACGGTACGCCTCCCCTGAACAGTATCTGGGACCCCGAGAAAACACGGGGCAATCGCGCGAACCTGAACCTCGGCTACCATTGCGACCAATACGCGCCGCCCGCGCCGGCATTCGTCACCAATGCCCTGCAGTACGATATCGAGCCCTACAATTTCCTGCGTGTCGAGGGGCATCTGGGCAAGAACTACCAGTCCGTCCTGGGCACCCTCCTTTTGCTGAAAAGCCGTTATCGCCTGCCCATCGAGATCGTGGCGCTGCGCACGGGCGCCTTCGACGAAAACATGCCGGTGGATTTGAGCAAGGAGAGCTGCCGCTTTCAGGATCTGGAAACGCTCTACGACACCTTGAAGGGGGAGATGTCCTGCTTCCTGTGCAAGGAAGTCCGGTATTTCTACGCTTTGCCGAACGAGGGGGGCTCGGCCGTAACCGTACCAGCCGCACCCAAACTCCCGATGCTGGTCCGATGCGCCCCCGGATTCACCGTACAGCCCAATACTCTGGGGCGGCTTTTCGAAGATTGGTTCAGTAACCTGCCGGGAAGAAATATTGCCGACATCGACCTGAACATCAACCTTCGTTTCGCAAGCAGATTCAACGTCCTTCTTTTCCTCATAGCGTATATAGCGAGACTGTACGATCAGCTTGCCGACGATCTAGGGCAGGTGAACTTTGCACAATTGGAGAAGAGTTATCAGGACCTGGCCGGAATGACCGAGGCGATTGAGAGTCAGAGAGAGCAGGCGACGGGGAATATAGGCGGAAACGCGGAACTGCTGAAGTGGGAAGAACTCGACGACCGCCTGGAGGCCATCATCTACAATTGCCGCCTTGAGGCCTTCAATGCGTTGCAAGCTGAATACGAACGCCGCATCAAGGAAGTAAAGCAAAAGCAGTTCCTGAGCTTCTTCCTGCAAAGCCATCCGGGCGTGCAACATAAGGCCGGCGTGCCGCTGGGGGGTACCTTTGTCGTCGTCTACCACGAGACCCCGGCTCCAGTCAGACCCCCAGTCAGGCCCCCGATCGCGGGCGGGAATCTTTCCGATGTCATCTCCGCCCCGTCCACACTCACTGCGTCCAAAGCGCTTTCCGGCGCGCTGGGCCGCTTGACCGGCAAAGCCGCCCTTTTGGCTGATCCGGACATCCGGATCATTTTAGGAGAACTGACCGGGCAGATTCCCAGGCCGCCGATCTTTCCGGGCGCAGGCGGACCGGACGACGAAACCGGGGCTATCTACTCCAAAACGGTTGCCGGGCTGGAGGACGGCACCGTGATCGCCGACTTCTTCCTTCCCTATCTGTGCTGTTCCGACTGTGCACCGATCCAGTATGTCTTGCCTGTACCGCCGCTCGGCCTTGCCGTGCAACTTGGCTGCACCGACCCCGAAAGTAGCAGTGCCGAGGCTACGCTCACGCCGCAGGGAGGCACGGCGCCCTTTAGTTATCAGCTTGACGCTCAGCCCTTCGCCGAACTCGGCGCAAACCTGGTGCTCCCTGCGGGCCCCCACACGCTCCAGATTCGCGACAGCGCCGGAGCGCAGTCCAAGGCGCAGTCGTTCACCGTACCGGGGGCGCTGGCGGCCGGGGAGGCCAGGTTCATCGATGATGCATCGGCCAACCGTTACCAGGTCACTTTCACCATCTCGGGGGGCGTTCCTCCTTACCAGGCCCAATCCGGCACCGTCGCAGGGAATGTATTCACCAGCGAACCTGCCCCCAGCGGCGAAAGAATTGCCGTGGCAATTGCCGACAGGGCCGGCTGTAAGGTAAGCGCGGAGTTCCAGCACACAGTCTGCCAGCTCCCTTGTGGCGGCCAGTCACGACGCTGCGCCTACCGGTTGTGGGTTCAGCCGCCGTCTGAAGGTGCTTTTTATAAAAGCTACCAGCAAGCGGAGATCAGGTTCCGGTTTAACGGCGAATCCTTTGGGTTGCCCGGCGACTTGCTGCAACTAGACGCAGGGCAACTCAATACCGATTTTGAGAATGCTGTCGGTACTGCGGTCAAAAGGCTCAATGCGGCAATTAACACTGTTCTCACAGAAAAGTTCGGCGATTTGGGCAGGGATCGTCTGGATGTTTTCTATGACCCTGCTGCTACCGATCCATTTCGGACTCTGCGGATAGAGCACTATGTCTGCGAAACCTTCGCAATAGAGTTCGACTACTCGTACGCCCAGCCCAATCCGGCCTTCAGCCTGACGATGCGTTATGGCAACGAGCCAGACGCCAACGGCGTTGCGTTCGACGGCGCAGTGCTGTTGAACAGAAGGTTGAATAAAGAAACCCGGGTGCCCGCCTTCGATTGCAGCGAGCGCAATCAATGCGAGGGGAGTGACTACCGGAACCTCTGTGAAGGCTTCAATCCGCAACCGTTTATCTCCATCGGGGCTCTCCCGACTAATAGCGGCTTCCTGTTCACAGGAGGTGTCGTTGATACCTCTCAAAAGATAATCGCCTGGGTATGGGATCTGTTAAATGCCCAAACGGCAGAACCCTTCTATGAGGGTGAAAAAGTGGAGGCACAGGTACACCCCCCCTCCGGCGAGGTCAGGCTCTCGGTCATCACGGAAAAAGGGTGTTTCAGCGCGGTCACACAAAGAATCGAGTCATGACGCACATGATCCGGCAGGAATACCTCCATGTCCAGGTGAACGGCACGGAGTCCGATGCGCTGGCATTGCAGCGAACCCTGCCGGGCTTGTGTCAACACTGGCTGGCACCCGCCATCGAGCGTGCCTTCGAGCGTGGCGCTCCGCCGGTTGGGCATCTGTGCATCGAACGGCTGGAGATAGATGTCGGGACCGTGCAGCTCGAGCGGTTGGAGGTCGATCTGGCCGAATCGGTGGCGCGGGAACTTGAGAAAGCGCTGCGGGAACAGACCCCGCCGGAGGAAACCCGGCCAAGCCTCGCCTCAGGCAACATCCGTCACAAGACAGAGCAGCGCTCCATCGATGACGCATTCATCCATTTCCTGACGACAGGGAGCCTCCCCTGGTCCTTTCACCTGCCCAAGGGGAGCACCCTGGAACAGGTGATGCTCCACTCCCGGCGCGGGCAGTCAGATTCCAGCGCCATGCCTGAAGCTGCGCAGCATGTTCTCCTCCGCGCGCTGGCCTCCTCCACCGTGCGGGCCCGGCTGGTCCGACAGTTCTCGTCCGCTTTTCTGGAAACCATGCTGTCTCTTCTTTCTCCCGAAGCCAAAAAAATACTGGCTGGTGTGATGCAGGCGGTGAGCTTTTCCGCGGCGCCGAAGGTTGACAGGAAATGCCTGGAACGACAGCTCTGGGAGACGGTTTTTGCGGAGGTCGCAACGGGCAATGTTCCGACTTCGCTCCATCTTGCAGGCAAGGCCTGGTCCGCGCTCCCCGACACGGCAAAAGGCCAAGCCGCACTGGGAAGGGCCTTGGAGGGGCAGTGGCCGGGGAGTACCGGCAAGGCTTGGGCCGCGGCCGGAGGCGATCGGACGGCTGCCGAGCGGATTGCACCCGGCTCCGGAAGCTTCCCGGCATCCCGTAAACCTGCTCCCAATCCGGGCGAGCACCCGGAAGCAGGCGAGGGAATCTATATCGGGAACGCAGGTGTGATCTTACTGCACCCTTTCCTGCCGCAACTCTTCGAGACCGCGGGCATAGCCGCGGGAGATGAACTTCTGCAACCGGAGCGTGCCCTTTGCCTGCTGCACTTCCTGGCAACCGGTCAGACCATCGCACCGGAATACGAGTTGATGCTGCCGAAGATTCTCTGCAACGTCCCGTTGGAGACACCGGTCGAAGCCGATGCGGCGCTGACGGCCGGCGAGCGGGAAGAAGCCGCCGCATTGCTGGAAGCGGTTATCCGGCACTGGGATGCGCTGCGGAATACCTCCCCCGATGCGCTGCGGGGAAACTATCTGCTGCGGCCCGGGAAAATCTCCTTACGCGGCGGCGACTGGTTATTGCAGGTGGAATCCGAAACCTGCGACATCCTTCTGGATCAGCTCCCCTGGGGCATATCCCCGATCAGGCTGCCGTGGATGGGAAGGATGCTCTGGGTGGAGTGGAGGTAGAGACCGACGATGAAAGCGGGTGCCGAAAAATCATCCACGACGACCTCGCCTACGGCCACGCAGGAGGCGACGCACCCGTTTTTTGCCAAGGCGGGTGAAGGAGGGTTTTTTGCGCCGGCGGCACCAGCTGCCTCCCCCGCCGTCCAGATGAAGATGGTGCTGAACAACCCTGGCGACGAGTCGGAGCAGGAAGCGGAAAATATGGCGGGAAAGGTGATGCGCATGCCGGCTCCCGCATCACCGGTGCAAGGGGAGAAACTGCAGCGACAGGGCGACGAAAGGGTGCAGAAAACCGCACTGCCGGAAGAGGAGATCAGGAGAGCCGCGAGGGAGCAAGAGAAGCTGCAGCGCAAAGACGGCGAGGGTACAGCTGCTGTCAGCAAAGAGGTGCAATCGGCGATTCGGGAGAAGGCGACCGGCGGGGAGCCGCTCCCGAGCGAGCTGCACAACTATATGGAGCCGCGTTTCGGAGCCGATTTCGGCAAGGTGCGGGTTCACAGCGACGCGGAATCCGCCGGCCTCAGTGACCAGTTGCGCGCGCGGGCCTTCACTTACCAAAACCACGTCTTCTTCTCCCGCGGCCAGTACCGGCCCGGAACGGGCGAGGGGAAACAGCTCCTGGCTCATGAATTGAGCCATACCATCCAGCAGGGCCACGCGGTGAGGCGAAAGGCGGGAGCATCCGCCGACGAAAAGCGCGACGAGACCGTCCGGAAGGCCCCTAAAAAGGCCGCCGAAGCTAAACCGGCTGTATCGAGTTCGGAGGTCGTCGACCTGTCGACCGGCGTTTTCAACCCCTCGGATAAAGTTAAAGATGAAATTGCGGCACAACGCGGCAAAGGTCTGGATGTTCGCGTCATCGTGAAAGGAGTGACCGGTGAGGGGCTGGTCAAAGTCACGGTAGATTCCAAGAAAAATTACCGTTCGATCGGCAAACAAGGATCGATGCCTTTGCTGAGTGCCTGGACCCAGGAACTAGGGGGGATGTATCTCAATTTCCGCGTGGTTAACAGTGAGATCAAGGACGGTTACGCTTCATTGAAGCCAGGCGGTGGAGACCCCAACGACTGGCTGCAGACTCTACAGAAAAATGCCGGTGTCCTGGGAGGGTTGGGGCTGAAAGTGAACAATTTGCCTCGGCCCAAAAACAAGTTCGAGGGCGGCAAATTAACACTCGGCGTTGAGAAGCTCAAAGTCGAAATCGCCGGCGTGGTCGACGCCGAGTTCAACATATCCGTGGAAAACGCGGGTAAACCGGTAATAGAAGCGTCTGCCGAGATAAAAATCCCGGGCATCCAAAAAGGGGAGTTGAAATTAGACAACAGCAAGGAGAAGCTGTCAGGACAGCTTTCCCTGGCGGTCGAATTCAAATCTTTCGCTGGCACGGCAATCATTAAATATAACCCTGACGGGACCGTTGATATCGGCGGCAAAGCCTCTTACAACGCCGACAGGTTGTCCGGTGAAATCCAGTTCGTAGCCACCGATCTGGATACAGCCAATAGGTTCGCCAAGGATGCCATTGCCGCCGCGGGAGGCAAAGAGAAGGTCCAGGACGCCCCTCCGCCCGCGCCGGTGCCCGCGCCGAAGCCCGGCCAGAAAAAACGCGGGCTCGCGGCAACGGGTCAATTGGCGTTCCATCTGACGACCTGGTTTGCCGGAACTGTCTTCGTTGTCGTGGACGGCAAAGGCAACATAACTGTCATCGGCAAAATAGCCCCGCCCGGTGAAATCAAGCTTTTTGACCAAAAAGAGTGGGACAAAGAGATCATCGAGCTGGAAGCGAAGGCGTATTACGGCATACCAGTGATAGGCAACCTGAACCTGTTCGCCAATATCAGCTTGCATGCCATAGCCAAACTGGGGCCTGCGAAGATCTATAACATCGAGATTCTCGGGACCTATTCTACCGATCCCGAGATCCAGAAATTCATCCAGATCTCCGGGTCCATCAACGTCTCGGCATATGGCGGCCTGAGACTGCGCGCCGAAGGTGGTGCGGGCGTGGAAATCGCTTCACACGATCTCAAGTTCGGCATCGGCATTCAAGCGGATGTGGGAGTCATGGCGTACGCCGATGCCCGGCCGACCGTCGGCTACCGCGATCCGGGAGTCTTCTATATCAGCGGCACCCTGGAGATCGTGGCGCAGCCGATGCTGGGGCTCGGCGGCGATTTCTTCATTGCGCTGAAAACCCCCTGGTGGTCGCCGCTTTCGGACGACAGATGGACGTGGCCGTTGTTCTCCAAGGAATGGCCGTTAGGCGACCCGATCGGCATCGCCGCATCGGTGAAGGAATACGAACTCGGCTCCCAGAAGGTTCCCGAGATCGAGCTGAAGAAACCTGAATTTGACCCCGGCAAGATGATGACCAGGATGGTGGACAAGGAGCTGCCGGATAAATCCGGCAAAAAAGACGCGGGGCAAGGGACGTTCAAGGAAGACGGCACGGTACCGAAGCCAACCGTTCCGCCCAAAAAACCGGAGCCGAAAAAAGCGGATGCCAAAGGCGCGCCCAAGAAGGGAGCGCCGCCCAAGGGCGGGAAATCGGCAGCACCCGACCCGAAGGCGGCGCAGGAGCAGCAAAGCGGCAAGATTTTCCAGAACGCGGCCAAGCCGTTGGCAGCCCTCAAGGGGAAAGGCCCATTTGGCCGGGCGGAGCTGAACCAGGAACTGGGAAACATAAAGGCGCAAGTCGGCGGCATCGATTTCGATGTCAAGGTGAAAGGCGATAAATGGCTTGTTGCGCCGAAAGCGAGGGGGAGAACCGGGAAAGGGATCGAGCTGAAGGCGAAGCCTCAGGAAATGGACGGTGCGGTGGACGGTGCGGCGGCGCTTAACTGGACCTTCGCCAAGATGACATTCACCGAAGCGGACGGCCAGCGTCATACGCTATACTTTGAAGGCGGCGACAACCCGCGCCTCATAATCGAGAGTGATCCCAAGGCTGCGAAGGCGTTCCTGGAATGGTACCTGGGGAGAAAGCGCAAGTCGTTCAAGAAGAAGCATGATGCCACCATCAAGGAGATCCGGGGTCACATCGACGAGGCACAAAGCCTGGCAAATTCCATCGCCGACCTGAAGAAGAAAGGGACTGCCTGGAAAGCTAAACAGCAGCAGTTGCTGCAGGTAAACGTCGAACTCGGTGCCGCACTGTCCAAGCTTCTTGGCGATGACCGCGCCATCGCTGAGGCCATCGAGAAGTACAAGCTGGAAGGTATGACCGGCACCTACGGCTCCATTCCCAAGCCGCCGGGTGACGATTTTACCGCCGACCACCAGCCCCAGGCTGCGATACTGACAGCGCTGGCCAAATTCAGGTTCTTCAGCAGGGACGGGACGCTGCAGGAGCGCGCCGAGGGGCGGGCCAGTAAGGGGTATGCCATCAACCTCCATAAAACCCGCCACATGGCAGGAGCCACCTACGGCAGCAAGGGGAAGGAAACCAAGGAGAGCTTTCTGGCGCGGGTGAAGCCGGCCGTGAAGGACAAGCCTGCCGAGGAACAGCGTCGTGCGGTGATCGCCCTGATCAAGGCGGATCTCCGACGCGATGTGGCTGTCATGAAGTCGGTAGTAGGGGTGAAATATGACCAGCCGATCTGGGAGGACGTCATGGACGCAGCAGACAGCGACAAAGCCGGACAACTGCTCGTGTCGGATGTCAGGAACAGGATCAAGGCCGGGCAGGATCAGATCGCAAACCAGGATCTGGAGTTAGACTAGGACAAAAAGACCCATCTTTGGGAACAGTGCCAGGCATTCCACCCCCGAGAAAACCGACTGTATTGAGAACGGAGCAGAAGAGTTATGGAATCCAATGCCATCGACCTGAAACTCGCCTCTGACTGGCTGCAGAGTGTCATTGCCAGTAGGCTGACTGTGCATTTCGGGCAGGCTGAAAGACTCGAAATCGATCCCTTCAATCTCTGCAGTGAGGATTCCTTCCTGGCCAAATTCATAGCACTCCACAGGCCCAGCCATGAAGAGTTCCTGGTATTGCTACTCGCCCTGATGCCACACCTGACGCCTGGCTTTCTCAGTAATATCATCGCCAGCCACCTCCCCGAGGGGGGCGACTTACCCGAATTCGGCGGCGTCAAAGCCGCGAACCACCGCGGCATCCTTCCTACCGGAGAAACAGCGCAGTTCATCGTTGCAGGCGACGACCTGGAAAGACGTCTCGAAGTACAGCGGATGTTGAGCGGTGCACATTGGTTCGCCGGGAAACATATCCTGTGGCTCGATGCCGTGCCCGAAGGGGATCCGCCCATGAGCGGCCGGCTCATATTGGACTCGGAGACGGCGCAGTTACTCACCGTCGGAGCGGTCAGCAAGCCACGCTTCAGCGCGGACTTTCCGGCAGAACAGATAGAGACCGAGATGGAGTGGGAGGACCTGGTGCTGCACCCCGGCACCCTGCGCCATATCCGTGAGATCGAAAACTGGATCATGCACAGCGATACCATTTTGCAGGAATGGGGCATGAGGAAAAAGATCAAGCCCGGCTACCGCGCGCTCTTCTACGGGCCGCCCGGCACCGGCAAGACCCTGACCGCCACCCTGTTGGGGAAAGGCACGGGCAAGGAAGTCTTCCGCATCGATCTGTCGCGGGTTGTATCCAAATACATCGGAGAGACGGAGAAGAATCTGTCGAGGCTCTTCCAAAAGGCTGAAAACAAGAATTGGATTTTGTTTTTTGACGAAGCCGACGCCCTCTTCGGCAAGCGAACGGACATCCGGGACGCCCATGACAAGTACGCCAACCAGGAAGTCGCCTATCTGTTGCAGCGCATCGAGGGTTACAACGGGCTGGTGATACTGGCCACCAACCAGCGCGGCAACATGGACGACGCCTTTGTCCGGCGGTTTCAGGCCATCATCCATTTCCCCATGCCCCGCCCCGAAGAGCGTTACGGGATCTGGTGCAAAGCCTTTCCGCCGCAAATTGAAATCGCCCGGGACATCGACTGGCGGCAGGTAGCGGCCCGCTTCGAACTCGCTGGCGCGAGCATCATGAATGTGACCCATTATTGCGCGTTGGAAATACTGTCGGACCAGTCAAGGCATCTCGATCTAGAGCGTCTGGAAGCCGCTATCCGGCGTGAATACATCAAAGAAGGGAAAGTCCTGTAGTTCCTGCGAGTTCGAGCAGGATGTCAAAACTTCATAACCAGCAAAAAAATCTGGACGGAAACTATCTTCAACAGCATGCTGAGCGGATATGCCTCGGCGTAGCCGGCCTCGACCCGTTCATTGCCGCAACGACCGACGGCGAAACCGAGAACCGCCGGTTGAGTCTGAACCCCCGCCAGGATGCCTCCGATGAACGGCCACGACTTGCCGACAATTGCGTGGGCAATCACAATGGTTACCAGGCAGGTCACTGTTGTGATGCAGGCCCCCAACAAAAGGGCAGAAATATTGAGCGGTGCCGTGTGCAACAGGACACCCGCCTTAAGGCCCGCGCATGCCAGAAAGACAACCAGGCCGAGTTGACGCAGCGATATCGATGCGCCGTACGGCAGATACCATGACAGAGGGCCGGTTCTGCCGAGCGCGCCCAGTATCAGGGCTACCATCAAACAGCCCGCCACCGGGCCGATCTCGAACGTCCCGATACCAGGGAGGCTGATGTCGACTGTTCCCAGGGCGATGCCCATTGCCAGCCCCAGTCCAAAGGTCAGGATGTTGAATTCGCTCGCTTCGTGATAGGAATCGCCGATGAATTCCGAGATTGCCGAAAGGTGCTCCCGTGGCGCAATCACCCGCAGACGGTCGCCCGGCATGATGGTTGTATCGGGCGTGGGGATGAAATCCCTGTCGCCGCGCCTGACTCTCGTCACGATAGCTTCGAAATTGCGGTACATCCCCAACTGACGCAGCGTTTTACCGCATACCGCCTGGTTCGATACGAATATGCGCCGATAATCGAGTTGACTCCTGTCGGTAAGGACATCTCCGGCGTATTCGACGCCAAGTATCTGCACTGCATTGCGCACGTCATCCGACAAGCCGACGACCGTCACGACGTCGCCGTTTTTTATGACCGAGTATGCAGAGACGGCGAACTGTTCGTCGCCACGCACACAGCGTGCGAAGCGCACTGACAACCGGTAGCGCTCTAAAAGACCTGCAATCGACTCGCCGGGCTCCTTGACATTGGATACACGGACTGCGGCGCTTGCCAGTTTATCGCCTTGGTCATGTGTTGCGCGCCGCAACGGCCAGGACAGCATGAGGATTGGAATCAGGACACCCAGCGGGTAGGCGATTGCATAGCCGAGCGTTGCCTCTGCGCCTTTTGGCCCGAGCGCCGTGGTGGCGGCGGCCAGGGAAGGGGTATTGGTCAGGGCGCCCGCGAAAACCCCGGCAGCGGTACTTGCCGGAATATCCAGCAGCTTCGAGACAAATACGTCTACACAGAAGGCGGCGCCAACGGCAGCGGGCGGTATCAGCAAAAAGCGCCAGCCACCATGCGACCAGGTGTCCAGCAGGAAATCGCTCGAAGAAAGACCAATCGCGTACACGAACATCGCGAGGCCAAAGGTTGCCAGAACGTCCGGCGGTTGGACCGTAGGCTCGACATAGCCCCAGAAAACACCAGCGAACAACACCCCTGCAACGCCCAGCGACACCTTTTTAATAGCAATGCGGCCCAGCAAGGCGCCGCAACCGATGGCAAGGCAGACAAGCAGTAACGGGTTGGTAAGCATGATCTCTCCGCTGGGTGTTTATTTAGATACTACTGTGGAATCTGCATAGATTACAAGATATGCAAAGCTTACTGATAAATATATAGATAAAGTAAACGCACATCTAAGGCAAAGCGATTTATCATTAATACAACTTACTGACTCATTTGTGGTATTACTTGGATCTGGTTGCCATTATAGTAATCAGATAGCTCAAACAATTGAAAAGATATCTGGTTAATGGTTTGTAACATACTAATACCGACTGTCGACTTTTACTACTACCTTCACAAATTTAGAATTTGAACGCGCTCGTTTAAATTTATAATAAGTGGCTAACATTATTGGGTCACAATTTCAATCTCTTCCTCAGCAAACCACCCGGACGCTATGACTTGGCGCTTCACAGCGTCAGGATTCTCGGAATAGGCAGCTATACCCGAGGCAACAACCACCTAATGTGGGTTGTGTGTGGAGCTAAGGAGGAAACTATTACCAAAGAGGATGCTGTCGGCTCCGTCAAGAAAGGGGTCTAGGGAGCAACGGAACGGAAAACCCGGTTAAGAATCCGCACCGCTGGGGTTGCACAACCTACCGATCCTTGGATCGTCAACGGTACAGACAAGAATTGTGAACGTTTTTCGGAGCTTTGCCGTCTCGCGGGTCTGCCCTTCATTCAGCCTGTTGCGCAAAGGAACGTTTGTGCAACAATGGCTGCACTACCGACCAGCAGGGCATTTAGCGGTGCAGAAACATATTGCAAAACAGCATTCATTCGCAACAGGTTTGTGCAACGATATTTATCAGTTAACGCACTGACTACGCCCAGGGATCGAGTCTCCTGGAACGTAACAAGAGGTCTTAACCGGGTTTTGTGTTCCGCTGCTCCCTAGACCCCATACTTAAACCCTGTTTTCAGCGCCTGCTGCGACTGGTCTTGTAAGAACTTGTCGACTCTGTTTTGGGCATTCGCGGTCAGGTTGTTGTAATAAAAGAGGTAATCAAAGGTGTGGTAAACGCCTTTTGGAAGACCGTTCGCGCGGCTTATTGCATACATCGTATCTATGTTCGCATTGCTGCAGACCAGCACTCCTTTGGCTTTGTCGATCCGGGCGTCGGCGTATGGCACTATTGCCGTTAAAACCGAGGATGTGCCCAGGTTGGGTGGATTGGTAACCGGAGCGTTGTTTTCGTCCGTACTCCAGGTGATCGGGTTTATGACAAGCCCCACCATGCCATACAGGACCGGATTGGTCCCTGAAACGTCCGGCGCTTGAGTGTTATACGAAATGATCACTCCCGTATCATCGGGACCCGTGGCAAATTTCAAATGAGGATTGCTGCCAAGGTATGCCTGCGTCACCGGATGGCCGATAACGTATGCAGCAACCATGTTTTTCTTAACCTCCGGGTGGTCCTTCATGTATCCGGACAATAGGTTACTGAGTACCGTTGATCCTTGCGAATGCCCGGCCAGAATAAACGGACGCCCGTTGTTGAAGTGCTTGATGTAGTAGTCAAAGGCCGCAACTGCGTCCAATGTCGGTATGCCTGCTATAACGTTTAATCGGTCGATTGAGGACGAATTATCTTGCCGGTAGAATGGTGCATAAATATTTCCGACGGTTTCGAAGGCAGTAGCTTGCATTGCAAATGCCGAAGCAGCACCTGTCAACATGGTCGGTTCGTCAATTGCGCAAATCTTTGGATTAATATCAGTACTTGTCCAGGCGGTCGGGTAAAGGTAAAAAACATCAACTTTCTTGCCCGGAGCAGCAGGTGAAACAGGTAAAGACAACCAATGCGCAGCTTGTGAATAGTCCGTAGCTACTGGTGCAGAATTTGAACTGTCATTTCCGCACGCTGCAAGAGCTAAACTCACCAAAAGTGCGGCAATTACTTGTAGACCTTTTTTTATACGCATTCCATACGCTCCTTTTGAATTGTTTGTCTGAGCGACCAAAATCCACCGCATCCCTTCCCTACCCCTCCTCTTGAAGTGGAGTGAATTTAAAACCAGCGCAAACACTTTACGGACAACTCTCATGAAATATCCGAACTCCGTACCCCGGCAGAGCCTGGGGGTTACCTTGGTGGCCTCAGATTCGTCTGTTTGACGGTACCTGCCAGGGACCTCTCGTAATGCGCGAGGAGCTCCTTGCGGTTCTGGCGCAGGTCCTTTCCGGTCCGCGAGACGGGATACGGCGTGTTACCCATCAAACCTTTCCAGAGAATGCGGTTGTAGGTCGCAAAATCGAACTGGTCTTCGGAAGCGAAGTTCATCCCCTTGGTGACCCGCGCCCAATATTTCGCATCGTGCGTCGACTTTGGAGCATTCAGGCGCGCCGACTTGCTGGCCGATTTGTCGAGAAACGGCGGCAGTGTCGTGCCGTTGAGAATCTGCGCGGCAACGGCAGTAAAGCTCCACGGACTCGCCGTCGTGTTAAAGATGTCTGACATGGGCCTCGCGAGCGCGTCGTTCAAGTTCATCGGAGGAAGGCCCAGCACTTCTTCAATGGTGCGCAGGAAGTTGACGGAGTTGTACAGCGTGGAAACCACCTTCCCCTGTTTCACGTAGGCGCCCGCCACGAACGCAATGGTGCGGTGCGAATCCATGTGGTCGCCGCCATCCTGCGCGTCGTCTTCAATGACAAAGATCAGGGTGTTGTCCTTGTATTTGGGACTTTTTGAGATCTTCTCCACAAGCAGCCCAACCGCATAGTCGTTATCGGCTTGCTGTATCTCCGGAGTATTCACGCCGTCAATCGCTGCAGCGAAATTTCCGGTGTGATCGTGCATGAAGCGAACGAGATTAAGCGCAGGGAGATCACCACTAGCCTCATAAAGGTCGAACTCTCGCTCCCACTCCTTGAAACGGTAGTAATCCGGATACGAGTTGTCGAAACCTCGGAAGTACAGATCGGTGAACGGGGCGAGGGAAGGACTCACAGGGAAGGCTACGATCAGGTTTTTCGAGAACGGGTTGGGATCCAGAGAAACGCCGTCGGCACCGTTGGGGGGAAAGACATAGCGAGTCGTGTCAATCCAGAAGCCATAGTTGCGAACCGAGAGACCCTTCCGCAACGCGGCGTCCCACAGAAAGCCCTTGTCCGGTTCATAACCCGGCGGCGGACCATCCAGCCCGGCCGCATTGTTCTGACCCGGCAACAGGTCCGGATCGTTCGGCGGCGTGCCGTTGTAATGATAGCGGTCGGGCGCTGCCAGACCAATGTTCACACTGCGATTCGTCTCGCCATCCAGACTGAGACCGCGTCCCGCGTAGGCCACTGGAGCCTGACGCTGCACCAGGTCGGGTGTGCGCCCCGCAGTGGTCCAACACCAGCCATCGTTACTGACTTCAGCTGTGGCATAGAAGTTGTCGAGCGTGACGAATTTTCGCGCCAGATTATGCTGGTTCGGTGTGTACCGCTCTCCGAATTCAGCCAGGGCCGGATCGCCGTTGCCGACTTCCAGGTCACCCAGGACCTGGTCGTAGGTCCGGTTTTCCTTGATGATGAAAATAACGTGCTTGACCTGATCCCGTACGGCCGCCATGATCGCGATATCGTTGGCGCTGTCGGTGTAGGAGAAACGGTTGTTCGTGGCTACCTGCGCCGTCAGCGTCGCGAGCTGCGGCGGGCTTGGGGGTGGGAAGCTCTGGAGTCCGGCTTTGGTCAACTGGGGATTATACTGGTTTGCCAAAAAGCCACTCGTGTGTGACGGCGGGCCGTAACTGTAGCGGAAATCGGGATTCGCGCCGGTAGCCGATTTTCCATTGATCACGTACACCCAGCCATCGGGGCTGATGCTGACTGAATTCGGGTACCATCCGGTTGGAATAAGGCCAACAACCTGGCTGGCGCCGCTCGCTCCACCCAACGCCACTACCGCGACGCAGTTGAAATTGCCATTTGTCACGAAGAGTTGCGTCTCATCAGGTGAGAGCGCAGCGCTGTTGGAGTTCGCGCCCCGGTATTTCTTGAGCGGGTCAGGCATCGTCGACGGGGGAGCGATTACCTGAATGGTCTCGACTATCGTGTTCGTTGCGGTGTCGATTACGTCAACCGTATCCGTCTGGTCTTCGACGACATACAGAAGTGATTGGCCCTTGTTCAGCGTCATCTTGTTCGGCTTGCCTTTCACGCTGATCCGGGTCGTGACCGCCGGCGCGGCACTCAGATTCACGACGACGATTTCGCGGTCGCGAATGCTTGATACATAAGCTGTTGCACTCCCATCCGTTGTATTGCCCTTCACAGCCACCCAGAACGGATATTCGCCGCCCGCTGCGCCGGTCGTCCCGCCACTCTTGCCGGGGCGCAGGTCGAGATTCGGATCTCCCAAATCCACTTTTGCCATCGACCAGTTGTTCAAGCCCCCCTTGAATACCGTAATGGAATCATTGAAGTAATTCGCCACCACCAACGTTTTGCCATCACTTGAAATAGCCAGACCGGCGGCGCAAGGTTTCACGGAAATCTGAGTGTTGACGCTTACCAGGTTTGATCCGGCAGGAGGCGGTGACACGCCAAGGCCATTGCCCGCCCCCTGGTGCCCCAGGGGAAGCGGCGAATCGGCCTCCCCCCAGGTTCCGTCGGTAATGCGGGTAAAGATGTGGATATTGTCGTCCACACCTCCGGCCACGTAAAAAGCCTTGCCTGATGGATCGAAGACAACCCCGTTGTAGGTATTGGGGATCTGTAGCACCTGTTTCTTGATCGGCGTGTTCGTCGAAATGTCGTAGACGAACACGTACTCATTCGAGTCCGGGGTGTACCATGGATAGGGAGTACTGGGAGTCGCACTGAAGACGCGGTTGTACCCGCTGGTCAGCACAAGCATGGTCTTTTTGTCAGGGCTCACCACGGTGGTGACAGCTTGCCCTGCCAGCCAGTCAGGTTTGTCGGCAAGACCGGGATTCAACGTTTCGAACCGAGAACCCGGGGGCGCTAGCGGCGTAATCGTTTGGCCCATATTGGGCAGGAACTGAGAGGAGGCAGCACCACCGCCACTGCCGCCGCCGTTACAGCCGCAGAGAATAAAGAAGAGGGCGGTCAGAGAAAGACCAAGCCAGGTGATGGATCGCATTGAAACCTCCTGTTGTAGATAGTGATTGATGATTTGTGAATCGGCATGGGCTTTAGATTTAGCACCGGCTTCCAATTTGACCCACCGTGAGCATTCCAGGATGGTGCGCAATATGGGTAAGAGCGGTGTTCAGTTCCTTGCGGGTCGTTTTGCACGCGGCTTTTTATTGACGGTCACCCCCAAAAGAGGCTGGCAGAGATGCTGGTGATCCTTGATGGCCTCATCCTGTGGTGTATGACTACTCAAGCCAGTTAACCATACGTACGACTTCGGATGGCTATTAACGATTATTATCTCATATACAAAACAAAAGAAAAGGCCCAGAACTTTCAATTCACCCCACCCCAGATATGGACAAAGCGATGAGAGAATGAAAACGCCTTGTAGGAGTCGAGGTGGGCAGGCTCATTGCCGCGGCCAAGGGGGCCGTAATGCGGCTATGCAAGGGAGCTGGCAGCGTGTGACGCGGAAGGGGAGCATTCTCTGCTCGGGAGCTGGTCTTGGAACTTTACTGGGTGCCCTTGGAGAGCAGCAGGCTGAGTTCCAGGGGTAGGCGGTGGATTGGCGGTAAATCGCCATAGAGGGCCTGCAGGGCATTTGAGGCCCAACGATGGTCAAAACCGCGAAGCAGCCAAAGGTGTCCAAGTTGAATAGGACTATATTGCAGACGCTCTGGCTTTAGCCGACGCATTGGGTCAGCAGTCGGTGAGGCGAAAACCTCAGCTAACACCGATTGCGCGATACATCGAACACCGCTGTAACCGGCACCGAGCCCAAGAGAGCCCCCCAAAGGCGGTATTCTGGTAACGGCGGAAGACAAGTTTTTTTTCGAGGCTGACCAGAATCCCCACATACAACGAATCTAGGTACCCCAGCGGCCCACACTCGCCGTTTATGAGTCTTTCCTTCTCGCCGCCACACTAAGCCCCTTCCCGGTCGTCATCCGTTCATGCCCGCCAGTGAATTCCCGGCAGTATCTTATCAAGACGCGTCCCAGTTTTAACACAGTTCTTGCCTTCCAGCACAAGACGACTTCACACCTGCGCGGCTTCCAGGTCTCGCCATCCACACTTTAGTTTGGCGTCGATAATAATGTTGGGAATCGCAGCTAAATCGTCCTCAGCATCCTTTTTTGTTATGCTATCCGCTCTTTGCCCCGTTCCTGCTCCGATTCCGCCCTGCCGTTGTCACGTTCTGCATCTTTCGCTTCGAGTTTCCCATGGTCGTCCCGCTTCTACAAGGTCTCTGCCAAACACCCAGCTTCCAGGGTTCCAGTTCTAAACCGAACACTGCCTGTTTTTCCCGCTCCCCCCCGCTCTTACCGGTTTCTTTCCATCGGCTTCCATGAGCGTTCCCATGCTTCCATTCATCAAATATTGCGATACAATTAATGTTGGTGTTTTGTACCCATGGCATCCAACTATCTGGAATCCAAATGTTTGGCATCCAATATTGGGATATAACAATGAAGAAATCAAATGGCGAGCTGATGCTCGATGCAGCAACAAAGCTCTTCGCGGAGAACGGGCTTGCCGGGGTCTCCTTGTCGGAAGTTGCCAAAGGGGCTGGGGTTGATGATGCCGAGGTAACCAAACTTTTCGGCAACGAGGAAAAGCTCTATGAAACCGTACTCGAATCCCAGTTTGGCAATTATGCAGCCCGGATGGGTGCTGTTTTCGACAAGGGTGGAAGTCCTATCGATAAGATTGAATTACTCGCAAGGGCCATGTTCGACGTTTATAAACAAGCCCCATACTTTTTCCCGCTTTTCTACCGAGAGCTATTGAATCCTTCCCCTTTTTTCGAGTCAATAGTTATTAAAAATATCCGTCATGTGGCCTATCTATCGGATAATAACAATACCAAGGGAATCCAGAAAGGTCAGTTAAAACGCGGGATAAATCCGGCTTACGCGACAATGTTCCTTGCTGGGATGTTCCATTACTATTTTCTTGCGAGCCGCCTTGAGGGGAGTTTACTGCCGCAGCCTGCCAATGATGAGGAATACCTTTCACAGGCGATTAAGGTGTTCTTAACGGGGTTAAATAAGGGGGTATAGTGTTCTAGGGCTTCTGGCGCTTTCAATAGGTTACCGCCGCTTCCGCTCCCATCCACACTTTCTATATTCTCGATTCCTTCCGATTACAGATATCATTCCTCGTCCGGCTCTTATCAGCACGGCCACTATAGGGCCATTACACTTTTAAAATGAGCCCAGGAAAACCAGCATAAACCCGCCGACAAATCCGCTCTTTGCTCCTTGACCTCCCTCTCCGCCTCTCCAACGATTTTCAGGCAGTTCCCGAGTACCTCCCGAAACACCTGGTCGTTGTTCCTCTCTCCAGTGCTGGGGACACACACCAGAAGCGTGGCTAAGAGAACACCACCGCTGCCGACAAGCGGTTCCTTTACCTGGAATGCGGGTCTCTGCTCTCCAGGGAGAGTCAGGAGAGCAACAGCCATGGCAAAGCAAGCAGCCACTATTCTCGAATCAGGGCATGTCCGTTTTAGTACTGGTCGGTGTGACAGCAGCCACGTGGAGCGCTCGCCGACGATTTGGCCTTAGTGACCGGTCTGGTCTCGGCAGAGTAGTCGTACCAATCGAGTATCGGCTGACACATATGCTGCAGTAAACCATTTTTTTCCTCTCCTATCGCTGGGCCGCCCCTGACCGGTCCGTATCATCCCCTCGAAGCCTGACCGGTTCATGCTCGCGACCTTGTGCCACTGACGTGACCTCCATGTTCCCGAGTTTCCCGACCTCCCGACTTTCGCCAGCTTATTCTGTGCTGAGTCTCCGTGCCTCGGCGTATTGTTCCTCACGGTCCCTTCTGCTGCATCGTCTACGGTCTCCGGTCTTCCCATTGTCACTCTAAGCGTTCGACGTACCGTCCTCCACCTGCTAAAGCAGCCGCGTGCCTTCCATCACCCCTCTTCCTAGATTCAGCTGTTTTTCCCCTGTTCCGCATGTCTCACCCTCGCCTCGTTAAGTTTTCTTACCATTTCAAAACGCCCTGCATCCACCCGCTCGACAGCCCTCTTCAATGCTGCATCTGGGTCCTGATTGAGCTTCCATCCAAACAACTTGAACAAATTTTCAGTTTTCTCATTCATAACTCATGACTCCACGCTCCTTGCGACCGGCTATCGATACCCCCCGTCCCATCGTTTCACTCCTTGTCGGTTCTGGCTATTTCACAGCCTTGGTTGCTTCCAAACTCTCTTTCCGGGCCTCAATGCTCTGACGTTCTGCCCTGCGGTACTCTTCCATGCTGTCGTGGTCTACATCGCTGATTGTGTACCATCCGGATACTCGGTCCAGGTAATGCTACTGGCCATGACGCCGTTCACTTCGTCAACGGGGAACGGTAACTGTGAAACGATAGCGCGGAACCGAGGCCGCATGATGACGTCGGCCAGAACACGCTCCATGGAGCGGATGAGAGCGGCCTGGAACTCGGAGTGGGTCGGGTCGTAACACTTCGGCCTGAACTTTACCTCGATGGTGGCAGTGGGCAAGGTGTAGTAAACCGGCGGCGGCCCCGTCCACGCCTTATTCGGTTTGCCTTGCCCGACTTCTTTATGCTGATGATACCTTCCGATTGCATCGCTATTCCATACCGTTAGGCTTTTACCGGCCGCTTAAAGTTGCGATAATATTTTTCAGCTAGGTATTCGTGATAGCGGCGGATAACGGGCAGCATAAACCGTGATTAAAGCGTGTCACTACATCCCTTCCTCTGATGCTAAGTCAACGAGATATCGTATATTCATGCATGGATAAATGTAGATTTCAGAGCCTCACGTATTTATGCCGTCCAGTGCCGGGAATTACGCCTCCGAAAATCTTGACCGCTAATGGTCGATGGGAGAATACTGTTTTAAGCGAACCCATGTTACCGAGAAGGGAAAGGTGGGGAAACGTTAGCAGGGATTCACAGAGGCGTGGTTAATACCCCTCATGTCGAGGGTGCCGATTCCGAAGACGATACCCAAAATTTCATTCCGACTCTTGCCGTCGAACAACCCATGGGCGTCAAGACATCAATAGTTTGCTTACTGCTTACTGGTAGGAAGGGCGATAGTGCTTCTAAGGTTGCTCATTTACGCATGGGCATACAAATGCCATAAACTCAGCACAGATATGTGAGCCGACTAGCCTACCGTGACGTACTTGTCCCCAGAATGAAAATCCGCGTTCCCTTTACGTGAAGAGTTGGAGAGGTATTGTTTACTGTAAATACTTCTGGGGTGCGATAGGTCATGGAGTAATCAGTGCTTCTCTGTCAAGAGGAATATAAAGCTTTAAATTGCCAAAGACAGCGACAAATACACAAAAATCTATAAATGTTGACAATGCATTACTTATATGATACAATAACTATGGGAATGTAAGCGTGAATTCCCTTGAAAAATCGCATTAAACTGTATATATTTAATCAAAATAGCTAATATTCGCAACATATCACATGACGTTAGATTTGCGTGGAAATTTAGTCAAGTAAATAGCGCCAAATCACAAACAAACCTTGGCTCGAATTAATTCTGGATATGTGAATAAGGATCTAGGCTTTTCCCGCAACTATGCGCGGGAAAAGAGGCCCCTGCGGGGCAACTGAGTGGCACCGGGTTTCGGAACTTTTTATGTAAGGGGTAGGTCACCCCGACTCCTTGCTGTTTCTTTTGTCATGCGAACTCTTGTTACGTCCCGCGATAAATTAGAAGAATCATCCCGCCCTGTTCCAGGTGGGACGAGAGCTTTTGTCCCAGGCTATTAAAGGACAATTGCAGCCCTGAAACAGACTGGGACAAAAAGGTCAAAACGG
>Ga0209125_1000655_pt1 | contig 41593 bp, 36 predicted proteins | sample BarGraIncub1131A_FD_184503 | JGI IMG/M metagenome (GOLD analysis project Ga0209125, IMG submission 184503) | Arctic peat soil microbial communities from Barrow, Alaska - Barrow Graham LP Incubations 11-31A (SPAdes) (version 2) | ecosystem: Environmental > Terrestrial > Soil > Wetlands > Peat... | reverse complement strand
TTCGATTTCGGTTCACCCGTGCAAGGTTTCTGGTCGGCCTTGGCAAGAGGGCGACCCACCGGGTCGCCCCTACGTTACGAAACCTGTTAAATGAAAAGGTTCTGCATGCTGAAAGAGGTGTAGAGACGCATTGCATGCGTCTCGGGATGTATTGATGCCGCCAGGGTTTGAAAAGACTGAGACGCATGCAATGCGTCTCTACCCGGTATGCAATGTGTCTGGCGAAAGGTTATTTTCGCCACTGTTTAAACGCATTTCTCCGCATTTCTCAGAAGTTCTCCGTGGCCAATGGCTTTCCTCGTTTCCGGTTATCCTCTGCAGTTTCTCTGTGCCCCTTCTCTGGTCGTGCTTTTTTGCCTTTCACCAAAGCTATCTCCGGAGGGTCTTGACGGGGTCTTCGCCGCGGCGGATCGCTATCTCCAGCGGCATGCGTCCCAGGGCATGGGTGGCGCACGACAGGCAGGGATCATAGCAGCGGATGCTGAATTCCACCGCGTTCAAAAGGGCGCTGTCGTCCGGTCGGTCAATGACGTGGGACCGGGCGGCCTGCTCGATGGAGCGGTTGATGATGGCATAATTCTGCTGCGTCGCCACCAGCAGGTTCGCGGCGCGCACGATGCCGTGCTCGTCGATTTCATAATCGTGAATCAGCGTGCCGCGCGGGGCCTCGATATGGCCGACCCCCCGGCCTCCCTTGAAGCTGACCGGAACGCGGGTCTCGCCCCAGATCGCCCGGTCGTTGATGATCTGGTCGGCGCGCTCGATCGCCCAGATGGTCTCGACCAGCTTGGCGTAGGTCTGAAAGACGGTGCTGTGGCAGGGCGAGCCCCCCAGCCGCGAGAATTCGGCGTATTCGGCGTCCGCCATCTCGGTGCCGAAGCGGCGCACCGCGTTCATCCGGGCCATCGGGCCGACGCGGTATTCGTGCAGGCCGTCCAGATTCAGATGCACCTTTTTCATGTAGGACCAGGGAACCACGGATTCGAGGAGGTACTTGTCATACTCCTCGACCCCGAACTCAAGCCGGGTCGCGCCGGTTTCGTCGACCACCCGCAGCTTCCCTGCGGTGAGGGAAACCCGGTCCTGGAGGAAGGTCCCGAGCCCCCAGGACGGGACCACCCATTCGGTGCCGAGGGCCGGGTGCCCCTCAAGGGCGTTCAGCAGCAGCCCCTTTACGGCCGGCACGACCACCGGCAGGAGCCCGCGCGCCTCGCCGACCCATTCCTGGAGCGCCTTCTTCTTGTCCTGGTCGAGCTTGAAGGTGATCCCGCCGGCAACCGAGGTCACCGGGTGCGTTCCCCTTCCTCCCACCATTTCGTTGATCTTCTGCCCGATGGTCCGCAGCCGCAGGGCAACCCGGGCCAGCTCGGGGTTTGCCTGGACTATGCCGACGATATTCCTTGTCGCCGGGTCGGCATCCAGCCCGAGCACCAGGTCGGGTCCCTGCAGGACGAAGATCGACAGGCTGTGGGAGTGGATGATGTGCCCCATGAGCATCAGCTCGCGCAGCAGCAGGGCTGCCGGCGGCGGGGTCACCCCGGCGGCGCGGTCCAGGGCGTGGCAGGCAGCCAGGTGGTGGGCGGTGGGACAGACCCCGCAGATGCGCGCCGTGACATGCGGCATGCGGTCGGCCTCCATGCCGATCAGGATCTTTTCGAAGCCCCGCAGCTCGTTGACTACGAGCCCGGCATCTTCGAGCTTGCCGGATTCGTCCAGGTTGATGAAGACCTTGGCGTGCCCCTCTATCCGCGTGACCGGGTCAATCCTGATGGTTCTCTTCATAGCTGCACCCCGGCTTCGTAATCGGCCTGTTCGTCCTCGATCCATTTCTTGATGTGAAAGGTCGGTTTGTTGCCGATCATCGACGTCGCCATGGTGTACGAGTAATGCGACTTGGAGCCCCGCTCCAGGCTACTGACGATCTCGTCTCGGTCGATTTTGGTCAGCCCCGACATCCGCTCGGCGATTTCGGTCCTGATATCGCGGTTCGGTTCGGTCAATATCTGCATGGTCGCCCCGGCGCATCCGGTGCAAGGCACCCCGTTTTCCGGGCAGGGTGCCAGGCAGCGGTCGATGGTGACGGAGCCCAGGCAAGTGTAACCCTGGCTCAGGAAGCACTGCTCCGCATTGGGAATGCCGTCGGAGTTGGACCTGATGGCGGCGACATCGGTCTTTTCCATCTGGCGTTTGCACCTGGCGCAGACCGAGCGCCGGTTCACCTCCGGCGGGCGGCCTTCCAGCAGGGCGGAAAGGGCCTCGAACACGAAGGCCGGGTGCGGCGGACAGCCGGGGAGGTAGAAATCGACCTCGATGACCGTGTCAAGCGGCGAGACGACTGACTCAAGCGGCGAAACCTCCCTGCTGGGAGGAGGGGCCGGAGTGGTGGTTTTATTGTCGAGGTAAACCGCCGCGGCTATTTCAGCCGGGGTGTGGATATTTCCGGCGCCGGCCGGCCCTCCGAACACCGCGCACGAGCCCCAGGCAATGACGATGTCGCATGACTTCCGCATCTCCAGGGCGGCGTGGCGGTCATGCTCGTTGCGGATGGCGCCGGAGACCAGGCCGATGGCAGCGTGGGGGTAATCCTTGACATCGGTCAGCACCGGGCAGCGCTGTATCTTTATCGCCTGGAGGACGTTGAGGATCTTCTCGTGCAGATCGACGATGGCTATATGGCACCCGGAACAGTCACTGAGCCACTCCGTATTGACGGTAACCTCACCCATGTTCCCCTCCTGACTGCCGGTTCGGCAACGGAAAAAACTCCCTCTCCTTGAAGGGGGAGGAAACCATACTGAAGAGCGCTAATCGCGCAATTTCTTGACTACCAGTTTCTTGTAACAGGCGTTTTCTCCGGCGTGGATGATTTCAAGCGAAGACTCCCGTCCCATGATGTTCTGAAGGGCGCCGGCAAAGAAGCCGAACATCATGTTGCAAAGCGAGCCCTTCTGGGTATGTCCGAAACGAAACAGCGACTGGCGGATCATGCAGTCCCTGAAGACCAGCATGACCTGGGTGCCGTCCTCGCTTTCCTGGACAATCGAATCCTGGTCATGGGTTTTGAATGGCTCAAACAGCCAGAGATAGTCGTTTTTATTGAGCACATCCCGGGTAGAAGCAAGCGCCTGTTCAATGTCGCCGGTATGGGGAACACCCTCGGACAGTTTTTTCCCCAAATTTACGCCGGCTAGATAGGCGATGCTGTTGGCGGATTCACCGATTGCCTGTTCCGTGCCTGAAGCGATTGCGCCGAGAAAGACCATGGCATCCTGTAATGCCAGCCGCTGGGTATTCGTCTCCATGACAGCGCTCCTATGCCAGATTTTCGAGATTCAGGACAACCACCAGCCTCTGGTCCAGATTGAGCATACCTTCTATCCACGGTTGGCCGACCGGGTCGAGAGGCGGCAGGATCTCGCTCTGGGCGACGCGGATCACGTCCGAGACCTCATCAATTATGAACCCCGTCAGTGCACCGGCAAAATCCATTACCGTGATGCAGCTAAGAAAATCGTCGTTTTCAGCAATCCCCGGCAGACCAAAACGTTTCCGGAGCGAGATGACCGGGACAATGCCGCCCCTGAGGTTTATCACCCCTTCCACGTGGCTCGGGGATTTGGCCATTTTGGTTATGTCCGTCATGTTGATGATCTCTCGGACCGCCATAACGTTAACGGCATATTCCTCACGGCCCAGGAAGAAGGTCACCAGTTGTCTATCCGTATGCGACAGGTTCAATGCCAAGGCGCCCTCCCAAATTCACCAGCCCATCTCTTTCCTGAGGTTGCGACCCTTATCACCCTATCAACAGGACGCGCCCACTCGATTAGAAACAGCCTGCTGCGGCAGATCAAGATTACCAGTTTTTAAATCTCCCACAACTGCCTTAGAAAAACACCATGAGTGGTAGCTTGGAAGCAGTAGCGCGAGCTTCCAGGGAACAGGGCGAGAAGCGAAGGGGAAGTTGGAGGACCTAAATGGAAAACTGGTGACCTGATGACATGAAACGCGTCTATATCCAGATGGTTGAATGTGAAAGGCAGCCATCTCACAGTTCGAGGCTTCGCCGTAGTGAGGGGCGGGGCCTCGCTGCTATGATTTACCAGAAGTCTCTGACGCTGAAATGAGGAAAATTTGTCAGTACTGATGCTAAAATGTTTATTAAATTAACTTGATAATTAGACGAAACTAAAGTAAATATAAGTCGGTGCTTAACTCGTTGCAGCGCCACACGTCCCCCTCGCAGGTGAGATGACTCCTCGCAAAGTCATAGACAGGGTCTCCAGTCGACAGAGCTGGGAAATGGCCAATTAACTGACAGTAGCAAGGGCCGGAGGCTACGGCTGTCACTTGTCCTGCGCTTGTTAGGGTAGGCAGTTCGCCTATATTTCATGGGAGCGGCTCATGATTGAAGATTCTGGAAATACCCAGCATGAAGCGCTCCTGGCGGCTCTCAATGACTGTCCCGATTTGTCTCCTTACCATGGCGTGCTTCCTTCCCTGCCGCAGGAAAGAGGGGTCCTGGCCGCCCCGGCCGAAGTCGTCCCCAGGCTCGCCAGGGCGGTCGCGTCGCTCTCTCTGATCGACGAGGTGACCTCCATTTCCGAGACGGTCTGCATTGCCAGCGAGCTGCTCGGCGCCCTCTTCGACTACCCAAGCCTCGCGATTGCCTGGCGCAGCGAGGAGGGGAACACCTTCTCGATAGCGGGCGGCTACGGGTTCCCCGATGGATTGGAATCAATCCCCGAGGAGGCGATCTCCGAATTCCTGCGCCCCAGGAGGGTGAAAAGAACCATCAGGCTCGATGACAGGTTGCGGGGGGTGTTCGACGGCGTGAAGGCCGAGACGGTGACGAGCTTTCCGGTCACCTCTAGGGGTGGGCTGCTCGGCTTCATATCCCTTTTCGACTGCGAACTTCAGGGGGGCGACCTGCTGCTGGTCGAGCTGATCACCACCCGGGTGGCTGCCAAGCTGGTGCTGCTGAAAAAGGAGCAGGAGCGCGTCAGGCTGAGCGAGCTGTCCAACCGCCTGATGTCGCTTGCCAACACGCTGCTACTGTCTAGCAGCAAGGAGGATCTCTACCGGATCATCCTGGAAATCGCAGCCGATCTTCTGAGCGCCGGCCAGGGGTCGGTCATGCTACTCGACAAGAGCCGCGAGCAGATGCATATCGTCCACGCCAAGGGGATGAGCGTCGAAATTTCGCGTCACCTGAAGGTGCAGGTGGGGATGGGGATAGCAGGAAGGGTTGCCAGGAGCGGGGTCCCGCTGCTGGTCAAGGACGTGGAAAAGGACCTGCGCACCGCCATGCGGAACCGTCCCCGCTTCAAATCCAAGTCCCTGATCTCCATCCCGCTCAAGATAAACGACAAGGTGCTTGGCGTCCTGAACCTGTCGGACAAGGCGAATCTGACCAGCTTCAACGATGCGGACCTGAACCTGCTCACCTCGTTTTGCACCCTCGCTTCCTTGATGATCGAGCGCACCCTGGTCCTGGAGGAGGCCTGCCGGTTCGAGCAGCTCTCTCTCACCGATCCGCTGACCGGTATCTACAACCGCCGGTTCCTCAATAGCAGGATCGAGGAGGAGATGAACCGCAGCCTGCGTCAGGGGCTCGAACTCACCGTCCTGTTCATCGACCTCGACCATTTCAAGGGTTACAACGACCAGTTCGGCCACCTTGCCGGGGACGAGGCGCTCAAGAAAACCGCGGGGATCATCAAAGCTACCCTGCGCGACATGGACATCGTGGCGCGCTATGGCGGCGAGGAGTTCTACGTGCTGCTCCCGGGGACCTCCAAGCGGTTATCGCTGCTCGTGGCGGAGCGTATCCGCGAGGGGATCGAACAGGAGAGATTCCCCGGTGGCAATGGCATCATGGAGGCCAGGTTGACCGCTAGCCTCGGGGTTGCCACCTACCCGGATGACGGCACCACCTTGACCTCCCTGATGCACGCCTCCGACATGGCCCTCTACCAGGCGAAGGCGAGCGGCCGCAACCGGCTGGTTGCGGCCCAACCGGCAGACGCCCTCGACCGCCGGCCCCCCCTGCCGCTTCCCGCGCCAGGCACCCATCCGTCCCAGCCGCCCAGCCTGCTCCAGGGTTCTCCCGATCTCTGCGCTTTACTCGAAGCGGCAGGCGCCCAACAATCCGAACAGTGAACCAGCAGCCTGATTAGCAACCCGCAAGGGGGTGACCTCATACCCGAGATGCTCCAGTATCTGTGAGGAGAGCACCCGGAGCATCTCCTCGTCGTCCATGACCAGCACCTTCCCGCCGGGGTGGTGCTCCGGTCCCCTTGCCGTTTTTGCCTCGCACGGTTTCCCATGATGCCGGTCAGTATGTTGTTGGAATCGTGCGCGATCGCGCCCGCGAGGACGCCGAGGGATTCTATCTTCTGCACCTTGAGAAGCTCGTTGTGGATGAACTCCTGCTCGGTGATGTCGGTGAAGATCTCCAGCGTGCGCCCCTGGGAGAACTGCGTGTTCATGATGATGTGGCGTCGTTATGAATTTTCTGGTTTTAACCGGCTGAGGATTGAGGTACTCTGTTGGGAATTTGGCAGGCGAAATGCGGAGGCGACTGGGGTGTTCGAACAACAATACGACGACGAGATGGCGGCCGAGATACGGCGCCTGGAAGGGAAGGCTCGTGCCGCTGCATCCGGGCACCCGGAATGGCAAAACGCCTGTGCCGGCTGCGGGTGCGAGCTGTCCGTGGCTGCAGAGAGCTGCGAGCGCTGCCATCCGAAAACGAAAATGCATTGAAGGAAGAAAAACAGCGTATGCGAGAACTGAAATATCTGGCGGGCTATTCGGAAAAAGTAACAGATCAGGTGAGTCAACTGATTGCCGAAGAGAGACTGGGAAGCGTCCTGCTTCAGAAATATCCCTCGGCGCATGACATCAGGACGGACAGGGCGCTCTATGATTTCGCAGTCGCAATCAAGAACGATTTCCTCCGCAAATCGTCACCGCTCAGCAAAGTGGCCTATGACGGCAAGATCAGCCTGATCCATCATGCCTTGGGCTTGCACACCTTTGTCTCCAGAGTGCAGGGGGCAAAACTTAAATCCAAAAACGAGATCAGGATAGCATCCGTCTTCAAAAACGCCCCGATTGAATTCCTGAGGATGATCGTGGTACACGAACTGGCTCATCTGAAAGAGCGTGATCACAATAAGGCTTTTTATCAGCTTTGCCAGCACATGGAGCCCGCCTACCATCAGCTGGAATTTGACATGAGGCTGTATCTGACGCACCTGGATCTGGGTGGGGCGCTTTATCAGGAGGGCTGAGAACGCGCCTCTGTCGAAATCACCGTGTCAGGTAGGGGCGAATCTTGTATCCGCCCGGTTCCTTGGCACCTCCCTCCGCTGGCTGCGCTTGTATTAGATATCCTTATGATCTATGATGGCCATTCTTTAAATAAAGCGCACCTTAGAGCGCTGCAATTCCAGACACTACAGGGGGCATTATGGTCAAAACTGTACTAATAACGGGGGCCTCGTCCGGCTTTGGAGCCGCCTGCGCGCACGCCTTTGCCAGGCTCGGCTGGAGATTGGTGCTTACCGCGCGCCGCAGCGAAGCGCTCAGCCAGTTGCAGCAGGAGCTCGCTCCGCTCACCCCGGTGCACGTCATCACCCTGGATGTGCGGGACCGCGAGGCCGTCTCTACCGCACTCTCATCCCTGCCGCCGGACTTTGCCGAGGTGGACCTGCTGGTTAACAACGCCGGTCTCGCGCTCGGACTCGAACCTGCCCAAAAGGCGTCCCTCGACGACTGGGACACCATGGTTGACACCAACATCAAGGGGGTGATGTACTGCACGCGGGCGCTTCTCCCGGGAATGGTGGCGCGCAACCGCGGTCATGTCGTCAACATCGGCTCGGTAGCCGGCAGCTGGCCGTATCCCGGTGGCAACGTGTACGGGGCGAGCAAGGCGTTCGTGCAGCAGTTTTCACGCAACCTGCGCGCCGACCTGCTCGGAACGGCGGTGCGGGTCACCAACATAGCGCCCGGGATGGCGGAGACGGAGTTTTCCAAGGTCCGCTTCAAGGGGGACGACGAAAAGGCCCACAGCATCTACGCCGGGGCGGAGCCTCTGCTGCCTGAGGACATTGCCGACATCGTCGTCTGGGTATCGACTGTTCCCGCCCGTGTCAATATAAACAGCGTCGAGGTGATGTCGGTCTGCCAGTCCTGGGGACCGCTCGCCGTGCATCGCGGCAACGTTCAGGGCTCGTCCGCTCCGTAGCGAAGGAGGCCGGACACAACCTCTGCCAAGGTAAATTGCAGGGCACGTGTAGAGACGCATTGCATGCGTCTCTATCGGCACAACCTAAGCTGTAGACGACCTTTTATGCTTTTGCGGCGGTGCTGAGACGCATGCCATGCGTCTCTACACGGGGGGCTGCCATGCGTTGCCTGCCATGCGTCTCTACACGGGTGCCTGGAAGCGAACTGGACTGGCACCGCAGAGTCATCCAATTCTAACGGCAACTGCAGGCAACGAAAGGTTAAGCCTCCCTCTTAACTGCTGATTCGCGTGCACCCCCATCCTCGCTTTTTTTGGTATCCCCACTACTGGCGATTGCTGGTCTGTCGACTCCAGTCCCAACGCTTATCCCTCCAAACTATCCCCACCTGCTGCTGCAAGGTGTTAAAAAGCCGTGTATTGTCTTGCCAGCATGAAAATATTGTCAACCGCGTTGCCGAGTAAAAACATTAGGGTAAAGTTATGGTGGGCAAATTGTCCAGACTTCCCAGGGCCGATGCCTGTCGGTGCGGGGGGCGAAGCGAGCGGGAGGACTAGGTCATGCGCAAGATCTCTTATAGCTGCGAGGTTCATGCTCCCTTGGATACGGTATGGAAACTGCTGATCGAGAAGGTGGAACAGCCGCAAAGCTATATGCCCGGGGTCGTGCAGTCGCGCATCCTTCAGCATTACGGCAACGGCGTGCTCCGTGAGATCAAGTGCGAGGGGATGATGATCAAGGAGAAGGTGGTCATAGACAAGGCGCACGGGGAAGTCCACTATTTCCTGCTGGAACACCCTCTCTTCACCGGAAAGATAGTGAATCGTGTCGTCCCTTCCTCGGTGCAGAGCCCGGTCGCCCCGCAACTTCTGACCATCGAGGTCGATTGGGTGCCCAAGGACGATGAGGCCGAGCGGCTGATCCGGTCCAACATCCCCGATCAGATTCAGAGCGAGGTGCTCACCTTGAAGCAGAGAGCGGAGGCGCTGGAAATGGAGGAATCCCTTCCCCTGACAACCCCGTACGCCTTCGGCATGACTTTGGCTCTCCCTTTTGCCGAGACGGCGAGGAGGGTGCAGGAGGAGCTATCGAAGGAGGGGTTCGGAGTCATTTCGGAGATCGATATCAAACAGAAATTCCGGGAGAAGCTGCACAAGGATTTTCGCAACTATCTGATCCTTGGTGCCTGCAATCCGGGGCTCGCCTATCAGGCGTTCGGCGTGGAGCTCAACATCGGGACCCTGCTCCCCTGCAATGTGGCGATCTATTCCCTCTCCGAAGCGCGCACGGTCGTAACGATCATGGACCCGGTTGCCTCGCTCTCCCTGGTGGGCAACCCCCAACTTACCGAACTCGCCGATACCGTGAAGCGGAGCATGAAAAAGGTGCTGGCTTCCTTGTAGCACCGCTGTGCTGCTATCGTTGCAACAAATCCCGTAGGAGCAATGCCGCTCCTACGGTAGGTATTTATACCTGGCGGCAGATCATTACTAATCAGGTTTCATAAAGAGGTGGTGCGAACATGAACATACTCGACTTTGCGCTGAAGCTGGAAGCCGACGGAAAGGCGTACTACGAAAAGCTGGCCGCGGAGAGCGATTCCAAAGAGCTGAAAAATCTCTTTACCCTGCTGGCGGAGGCCGAACAGAACCACTACGACGCCCTGCTGGCGAGGAAAAACGAGACTGCCTTTGCCGGTGTCGAGAGCGGGATCCTGGAAAAGGCCAAGAACCTCTTCCAGCATCTGCTGGAGATGAAGCAGGGCCAAAGCCAGCTCAAGTTGGATATCGACGGCTACCGGCATGCCATCAAGGCCGAGGAGCAGAGCATCGGATTCTACGAGATCGCAGCCGAAAAGGAGAAGTCCCTCGAGGTACGGCACCTGCTGCAGGCGCTCGCCGCCGAGGAGAAGCTCCACCTCAATATCGTCGAGAACATCTACGAATTCGTCGAATCTCCCAAATATTTTCTCGAGTGGCAGGAGTTCAGCAATCTGAAGCGATTGTGAATCCCGTTCCCTCCCTTGCCTCACGCCGGTTCGCGCCGTGCTCCCCGCACGGCGCACCGGAACGTGGCGTCTCCCCAGCGCGCGCATAAATGAAGCCAAAGGGGAGCATCCATCGTAAAGGACCATGATGAAAATCAAGCGGATATACGAGGAGCCCGATCCTTGCGACGGCCGGCGCATCCTGGTGGACCGGCTCTGGCCGCGAGGCCTGTCGAAAGAGCGGGCCAGGGTGGACTGGTGGCTCAAGGAGATTGCGCCAAGCGATGAGCTGCGCCGCTGGTTCGGCCATGACCCTGCCAGGTGGCAGGAATTCCGGACCCGCTACCGCAGCGAGCTCAAGGGGCAGCGCGCGCTGCTGGACGAGCTAAAGAGCCTCGCGCGCAAGGAACCGGTCACTCTTCTGTATGCGGCCAAGGACCGGGAGCATAACAATGCTGTCGTGCTGAGGGAACTGCTCGCGCCATGAGGCAGCGTTCGTTGAAATGCGCGAGCTTAGAGGAGTCTCGTATGGGACAGAACCTGGCAATGAAGATAATGGCAAGCCACCTGGTCGACGGGGCGCTCGTCCCCGGCCACGAGATTGCGCTCAAGATAGACCAGACCCTCCTGCAGGACGCGACCGGAACCATGGCGATGCTCGAGTTCATAGCGACGGGTGTCAGCCGCGTCAAGGTCGATCTGGCCGCACAGTACATCGACCACAACCTGCTGCAGACCGACAACAAGAACGCCGACGACCACGCCTTTCTGGCAAGCTGCGCGCAGAAGTACGGCATCCAGCTCTCCAAGCCGGGTAACGGCGTCTCGCACCAGGTCCACCTGGAGCGTTTCGGCGTGCCGGGGACGACGCTTCTCGGAGCCGATTCGCACACGCCGACGGCCGCCGGGCTCGGCATGCTCTCCATCGGCGCGGGCGGGATGGACGTGGCGCTCGCCATGGCCGGGCATCCGTTCCACCTCAGCTGCCCGCGCATCTGGGGGGTGAAGCTGACCGGCGCGCTGCAGCCATGGGTCTCGGGGAAGGACCTGATCCTGGAGCTGCTCCGGCGCCACACGGTGAAGGGGGGGGTGGGGAAGATCATCGAGTACTACGGGCCGGGGGTCGCGACCCTGTCGGCTACCGACCGCGCCACCATCGGCAACATGGGGGCGGAGCTTGGCGCCACCTCCAGCATCTTCCCGAGCGATCAACGGACCCTGCAGTTCCTGAAGGCGCAGGGGCGCGGCGCTGCCTGGCGCGAACTCTCCGCCGATCCCGATGCGGGCTACGACGAGTACGAGGAGATCGACCTGTCGCAGATCGAGCCGATGATCGCCTGCCCGTCCTCGCCGGACAACGTGGTGCGGGTCGCCGAGGTGGAGGGCGTGAAGGTCGACCAGGTCATCGTCGGCAGTTCGGTCAACTCCTCGTTTCGCGACCTGATGACGGTGTGCCGGATCCTCGACGGCAGGAGGATCGCGCCGCAGCTCTCCTTCCATATCAACCCAGGGAGCCGGCAGGTGCTGGAGAACGTGGTGGCGCACGGCGGCCTGATGATGCTCCTCTTGGCGGGGGCCCAGGTGCACCAGCCGGGGTGCCTCGGCTGCATCGGCATGGGACAGGCCCCGGGAACCAACCAGGTGTCGCTGCGGACCTTCCCGCGCAACTTCCCCGGCCGAAGCGGCACCAAGGAGGACCGGGTCTACCTCTGCTCCCCGGAGACCGCGGCGGCCGCGGGTCTCTTCGGGGTGATCACCGACCCCCGCAAGCTCTCCGAGCTGCTCCCCTGGCCCGGGGTGGAGAACCCCGAGAGCTACCTGGTGGACGACTCCAGCCTGGTCGCGCCGCCGGAAAGCGGTCAAGCGGTGCAGATCGTCACCGGCCCGAACATCGTGCCGTTCCCCGCGTTCGACCCGCTGCCGGACCGGCTCGACCTGGAGGTGATCATCAAGGTGGGGGACAACGTCTCCACCGACACCATCATGCCGGCGGGCAACAAGGTGCTTCCCTTGCGCAGCAACATCCCGGAGATCAGCCGGTTCGTCTTCGAGCAGATCGACCCGGGATTTCCCGAGCGGGCGCTTGCCAGGGGGGGCGGGGCGGTGCTGGCCGGGGTCAACTACGGGCAGGGCTCATCCCGCGAGCATGCGGCACTGGCACCTCGCTACCTCGGCATCCGGGCCAAGATCGCCAAGAGTTTCGCGCGGATCCACCGCTCGAACCTGATCAACTTCGGCATCCTGCCGCTCACCTTCAAGGATCCCGCGGACTACGACCGGCTCAAGCAGGGCGACCATCTCCGGATGACCGGGCTGCGGGAGCTGGTCCGGGGGGGGGCGGCCGAGATACCGCTTCGGGTCGAAGGGGGCGAGATCGTGACGCTTCTGGACGCCTCCGACCGCGAGCGGCAGGAGCTATTGGCCGGTGGCCTTCTGAACTACGTGAGGGAGGAGGGGAGTCATGGATGACACCCTTAAGCTGAAGGGGGTACTCCCTGACGGGGAGCTGCTCAGGTTCTACGAGCAGATGGCGTTTTGCCGCGAGTTCGAGGAGAGCTGCGCGGAGCAGTATGCCAAGGGTGAGATAACCGGCTTTCTGCACCTCTACAGCGGGCAGGAGGCGATCGCGGTAGGCTGCACCGCCGGGCTCAAGGAAGACGACTACATCCTCTCCGCCTATCGGGACCACGCCCAGGCTATCGTTAGGGGGGCCGATCCCAAGCGCGTCATGGCCGAGCTATTCGGCAGGGCGACCGGCATCTGCAAGGGGAAGGGGGGGTCCATGCACCTCTTTGCGCCCGAATTCAACTTCATGGGGGGGTACGCCATCGTCGGCGGCCAGTTCCCGATCGCGGTCGGCCTCGCCTTCGCCTCCAGCCAGCTCGGCCAGGACCGCGTCACCGCCTGCTTCTTCGGCGACGGCGCCATGAACCAGGGGACCTTCCACGAGTCGCTCAACTGGGCGCGCCTTTGGGAACTCCCGGTGCTCTTCATCTGCGAGAACAACTTCTACGGCATCGGGACCGAGGTGCACCGCGCCTCGGCCCAGGCCGCCCTGCACCGGCGCACCTGCGGCTACGACATCCCGAGCGAAAAGGTGGACGGCATGGACGTCATCGCCGTCTACCAGGCGACCAAGCGCGCAGCCGCCTGGGTCAGGGAGAGGCAGCGCCCCTACTTCATCGAGGCGGTCACCTACCGCTTCCGGGGCCACTCCATGGCGGACCCGGCCAAGTACCGAAGCGCTGCGGAGAACGAGGTCTGGAAGAGCCGCGACCCGATCCCGAACCTGGCCCGCAGGCTGCTGGAAGAGGGGATAGCCAGCGAGGCGCAGCTCGAGGAGATACGGAACCGGAGCGTCGCCCAGGTGGAGGAGGCGGTGCGCTTCGCCTCGGAGTCGCCCTGGCCTGCGGACCAAGAGATCTGGGAGGATATCTATGTCTGAGGCGCTGCATGATTATGCGAAGCAGATCGGGCTTCTTGAGGCGGGTGATACCGTCACCATCAAAGAGGCTTTTCCCGGTTATGCAGAAAATCCTCTGGGTATGGCCCTTCGGGTGGTCCTGCCCCCTAACCCTGACCCCTGACCCAGAAAAACGGGGGGTGTCTCTTTTTCTGACCGGCATCCTCAATCACGCAAAAACTCCTTCCCCCACACGCACATCTGTTCAAGGATGGGGTAGATGCTTTTCCCTTTCCCGGTCAACGAATATTCCACCTTCGGTGGCACCTGGGGATAAACCTCGCGGTGCACCAGTCCGTCGGCCTCCAACTCTCGCAGTTGCTGAGTGAGCATCTTGCGGGTGGTTTCGGAAAATTGCCGTTGCAAGTCGGAAAAGCGCATGGTTTCCTGCGCCAGGTGCCAGAGGATCGATGCCTTCCATTTTCCGCCGACCACAGCAAGGGTGACGTCAATGCCGCACGTGTACTCCTTTTCCCGAAACGTCATCAATTCGCATGTTGCCTGATCCGGTTGCATGTCTACTCCTGCGTGTTTATGGGTTCCCAAAAAGGTACTACGTTACAAAAAAGTACGTTATTGACGTTACGACTCCTATGGGCAAATATAGCGCGCAAGCTTGAAAAAGAAAAGCATGCATTTGAAGGTTGCTCACACAACGGGGAGGATATTTATGAAAACGGTCGCATTTAATGGTAGTCCCAACAAAGAAGGTAACACCTACCATGCAATAAAGATGGTCGCCGCTGAACTGGAAAAAGAAGGGGTGGAAACTGAGATTGTACATGTCGGGAACAAGGTCATCAGAGGCTGTTTGGCGTGCGGCCAGTGCGTGAAAAAAAAGAACGAACAGTGCGTGCTTCCTGGCGACGAGGTCAATGACTGGATACAGAAAATGAAGGGGGCGGACGGGATCATCCTCGGCTCGCCTGTTCATTACGCCGCAATGGCTGGGACGATGAAGTCGTTTCTGGACCGGGCCTTCTATGTCACCAGCGTCAATGACGGCATGCTGCGCCACAAGGTGGGTGCTTCGGTGGTGGCGGTGCGGCGCTCAGGTGGCCTCCCCACCTTTGACCAGTTGAACAATTATCTCTGCTACTCCGAGATGCTGCTGCCGACTTCCAACTACTGGAACGTGATTCACGGCACCCGTCCTGGGGAGGTGACCCAGGACGAGGAGGGGGTACAGATCATGCGGGTGCTGGGGAAGAACATGGCGTGGCTGATGCAGCTGGTTGAACACGGCAAAGGCACGATTGCTCCGCCGGAGAGGGAGGAGAAAACGTACCTGAACTTTATCCACTGATGCGGTCTTATGGCTCCAGACGTTAGAACGGAATTTAAAAGACTATCCCCGGTACCGTCACTAAGAGGAACCGGGGATTTGTTTTCGGAGGTAGAACTAAGTTTTTCCCAATGTATTCAAGCATTTCCTCCGCATCATCTTCCAAGTCTACGACCTAATTCCAGTACACCTCATAGACCATCTGTTTACTTGTGTTGGCCCCCTCGGGGGGCGCGTTCGCTGTACCCCGAGGACGGCCTGAACCCGAGTGGGCGGGAGGGGGGATTGAACCATGTTACTCGGCTCTTGGTGGCTTAGGGGTGGGGATGGGTTAGCTCGGCGCCAAAAGAACCCCATCCCCCTCCTGACCTCCCCCTTGAAGGGGGAGGAACTGGAACAGCGGAAGCGCTAATCAGGTAATTATTTGCCGAAGGCCTGAAGGAATTGCTGCAGCAGCTGCGGTGCGTTCGATTTGATTTTGCCTCCCATGAAATCCATGATCCCGGGGCGGTATCCCTCATGCCAGATTCTTTCAAACATCTCTGCGCCGGTCTTGCAGATGCAGTCGGCGTCCTCAACGGTTTTGCCGTCCTGCACGGTGCATCCCTCATTGTCTAGAATCACCGTTCTCTTCACTTCATCGACGGAAAAGTAAAAGACTGTCGGGACACTGAATATCCCTTTCTGATAGCTGCTTTGTAGGGTGCTGAAAATGTCTTCCTGCATGTTTTCCTCCATCGGTGACTGTCTGGTTTTATTCGGGGCAGGTAAAGCCGTCGTTGTCACTATGCATGGCACTCCCGATAAGGAGGGAAAGTGCATCGCGCATAAAGTCGGACGTGCTTTGCTTCGACTGATCAGCCAGTGCCCTGATCGTTGCCAATTCCTGGTTGCTGATTCGTAAGGATATGACGTTGTGAAGCGGGGTTTCTTTCCGGTTCCCCATGGTTTCTTCCTTTTTCTGCTTTATTCGGTTTTCCGTGCTGATGCATTTGATCGATTCACTGATGCTGGTCCGACGGTGGGCAGGGCTCACCCTGGGCCGTTCAAGCTCGATCACGAGGGTGGGGCCGAAACCCCACCCCCGCAATTTCATCAATATCCCAGTATGTCCAGCACGGCCGGCAGACGTATCTCTCTCGCCGCTGCCGGAACGCTAGCCAACGGCTTCGCCAGGGTGGCCAGGGTGGCCGGGGCAGGGAGCGAGGTCGGATCGACTACGACTCCTTTGAGCAGGTAGGCCACGAGCTGCATTTGCGCCAGGGCCGTATTGGCCGGCGTTGTGTTGTCTATCAGGAAGCCGTGGCCGATTCCCGCCTGGTTGAACTGGAAGTATCCTTCCGCGGGGGAGGCCCCCGCAACGTCGATTGACCGCGCCCGGATAACCTTGGGGACCGGATTGGCGCCGCTCAGGGTGTACATGAAGGTTGCGGGGACGGTCCCTGTCAGATAGGCGAGTTGGTCGAATCCTGGAGCAACAGTATTGCCCGCTGCGCCGAGGACTTCCCTTCCTCCCAGGGCGTTGCCGAGGTAGCGGGTATTGGCGTTGGGGATGACCTGATCGCCTTCGGCCTCCTGGATGACGAGGCGTCCGGACAAGCGGGAGGGAAGGCCGGCCGCCAGGGGGGTGGTGATGCTGGCCGGATCGACCGGGTCGACGACGGATTGGGTCATCTGGAAGAACTGGTTGTAGGTTGGCGAATCGACGGCGATCCCCTTCGCCGCCAGGCCGGCTTTGACACTGGGGCTAAAGGCCACGCTGTCCTTGATCAGGTAGGCGAGCCTCGCGCCGGGAACGCTCAGGAACCCTTTCATGTCGCTGTTCAGGGTCGTTTGGGTGTAAGGGACTCCGGAGCTCGCCAGTGTGGTGTTGCCGGCCAGATAGTAGGAACCGACTATCGAGCCGAGACTGATCCCCGCGAACCGGATCTCGGCCGGCGGAGCGGCCGTGATGCCGGCTGCCACCAGGCCGCCTGTCCTGATGGTAAGTTCCAGCCGGTTCAGGTTGAATGCGGCTTGCTGGACGTTGGAGCGGGTTGCCAGGGGAGCTTTCACCGCCAGGAAATCCTGCCCCCATACCGAACCCGTAGTGTTGGTCAGGGCGGCGAGTGCGCCATGCAGCGGGAGGTCGATGGCGACGACTGCATAGCCTGCGCCGGTCAACGACTGGGCCAGCGCCAGGACCTGTTCCTTCTGACCGGTTATGCCGTGCTGGAAGATGACCAGCTTGCCGTTTGGCGTGGCTGGCGTCAGGTAGACGAAAGGTACGGTCCTCGGCACGTGATAGTAGCTGGTCAGATAGGCGCCGGTGCGGAAGGGCTGGAGGACCCCTGCCGCCGGGTTGTAGGCGCCGGCCACTCCGGTCTGGTCGCTGACGGAGGCGTTGGCGGCGACCACGACAGGATCCAGGGAGAGCTCGGCGCTGTTGATCGTGCCGGTTACCACGGAGCCGAGGCTCGCGGGGGGAGTCCCCGGCGCGCCTGCGGCTGTCCAGAATGCGGCTGCCGGGATGGTTGCGGCGTTGTTCACCGCGTTGGTCCAGGTTTTGCCGGGCAGGCCTCCGGGAAGGTTCGTTCCTGCGGATAGGGCGCGCAGTGCGCTTTCCACGGGGATGAGCGTCGCGGAATTGGTGGCGTCCTTTGCCACGAACCCGGCGCCCGTAGTGATGAAGCGTCCCAGGAGCGCTATGTCGGAGCGGTTGGTGATCCCGGTGACGGCGGACTTGGCGATCAGGTCGTCCATGACTTTCGCGTAACCGGAGAGGAGCACGTTGGTGCCGCTCATCCTGTTGGCGCGGATCGGTTCAAGAGGCGCAAACGGCGCCAAAAGGGGGATCTGCGACTTGAGGACATCGAAATAGGTCGAGCTGCAGACCGGCTTGCCGGTGGCCGCATCCTTCACGCCTCCGGTCACCACGTATACGTAGCGCGTGCCGGGGAGCAGGGGGAAGTTCGGGAACAAGAAGAGGTCGGTCCCGCCGGCCGTGTAGTTGTAGCTGAACATCCCCGAGACGTCGGTGAAGGTCAAGGGAGCGTTTTCCGTAGCCGCAGAGGCGGCGCTGTCGCCGGTGATCTGGAAGACCTTGACGGTGGCAGCGGAAACCGAAGCCGGGTCGAGCGCGCTCGCAAAGCGGAGGTAGATGGGAGCATTGAGGCCCGCGACGGCGTGGGTGTTACCGACTTCTTTCAGGTTGACGTACGACAGGGCCTCGGGCGGCGTCATCGGGGTGTCGGGCCGCCGGGCACCCGTGTAGCCGAACATGACGGGGTCGACATTGGTAAGGGGGTTCCTGGCCGTCGCCGTCGCCAGGATATTGGGGAGCGGAATGACGCTGTGGGCCGGGTCGAACAGTGCCGCATTGGTGCTGGTGGAGCCGGTTTGCTCGTGGGATTCGCCGCAGCCGACAACCAGCAGGAACGTTAGATAGAAGAGACATCTTATGTTGGTTGGATTCATGTCATTGCCCTCGCAGATATTGGTTGGAGTCTTCAGGGACCAGTCTCAGACTAGAATTTAATAGTCACATTGGCGCCAAAGAGGTGGGCCTCGCTTTTGAACGTCCCGTTTTCCCCGGTCAGAGTCGCGTTGTTCTGGTTATTGGCCGTGCGGTCCTGCCAATGGACCCACATGTAGGCCATGTCCAGTGAGGCATAGTCATTGTGGACCCCCATGCCAATGGAAACGTTGTGACGGTCCGCATCCGGCAGCATCGGTCCGAGCGTCGAGTCCGGGATCGGGTTGGTGTCGTAGGCATATCCTGCCCGCAGATCCAGGTTCTTGTTGTAGGCATACTGGGTGCCGACCTTGTAGCACCAGACGTCCTTCCAGTTTTTGGCTTCCGGCTTGTTGTTGAAGCTGTTGAATTGGGTGTTGTCGAAGTTGAACTCCAGCTGCTTCAAAGAACTCCAGCCGGTCCGCTCGGCGTCGAACTCCACGGTCAGCTTGTCGTTTGGCTGCCAGGCGACACCGAGCGCCAGGCTGTCCGGGAGGGTGATTTTGGTGGAAACGGTCGAGGTGCCGCGAATCCGGGAGTTGTAGGAGGTGAAGTTTGCCGCCTGCTGGATGGCTGCGGCGCCCGCCTGTGTTGTGGCCAGGAAGTTGGCGTCGCCGTCCACATGCAGGGTGATCTCGGAGCGGTAGGCGACGCCGAAGGAGAGTTCCTTGAGCGGCTTCCATTTGAGGCCAAGGTTGTAGCCGAAGTCGTTGGCGGTGCCGTCCAGCCCCATTATGCCGAGCTCGGCAGGCGAGTTCGGGGTATTGGGGTCCGGAACAAAGGCCGATTTCGACAGCGAGACTATGGCATGGGTAACGTCTAAACCGGCAGCCACCGCAAGGTTGTAATCCTGGAAAAGATAGGCGACTGTCGGCTGAAAGTTGATCGGTTTCACCGATATGTTCTGAATCTGATTGCGGAAGGTGCTGCTGTCGTCCCAGCTTTTTGCCAGAGGGTAAATGGAGTTTATTCCCAGGCCAAAGGTGAGGGGGAGCGCTTCCATGGTGTAGGTGGCGTAAAGGTTGGGGGCGATGAAGAGATCTTTTTTTGCCATCTCGCTGACGACGGTGGAGCCGGAGAGTCCGGTTGTGCCTTCGAACTCGGTCTGGGGAACGGCAATGACAACTGAACCGAGGTTGATCTGGGCTCCCTTGAGGAAGGCGATGCCGGCCGGGTTGTAGTAGAGGGCGGTCGGATCGTCGGCCTGGGCGGTAAAGGCATTCGCCATCCCCATCGCCTTGGCCCCCTGCTCGTTGATCTTGAGTCCTGCACCAAGGGACAGGGATGCCGTTGCCAGTATCGCGGCGCTTACGGCGGAACATACCAGTTCTCTTCTCATTGTTGTCTCCTTTCGTTGTCCGGCATTCAGTGACAACCTTAGCTATATCCAGATCGACTCGGGATTGACCTTGAGGCAAGGCTTTCTGTCGATCTCAAGAACCTTCACTTCATCGGCAGCGACATCGGCTGACTGTCGCGGCGGCCGCCATTTCGTACCCTCACCCGCCCGGCTTGCGGTCCTCCGTCATCTAATCAGTCGCCTCCCCGGAGCGGCAGGGAGGGCGAAATGCGCCGGAGTTACTCTGCCCGGTCCGGATCTGCTGCAGGCGAGGAGTCGTTGTTTTGCTGGCTATCCTAGTGTATGATTTAGTAGAACGATATTTTGAATAGGTTTAAGGCACATTGACGTCCGTGTCAAGTACAAAAAATACGATAGCTGAAATATTTTTCAGTCGCCGCAAAATTACATCGCGGTTGCAGTGCCCGGGTCGTCGCTGGCGACATTGCCGTCGGATATATGCAGTTATACCGGTGGCTTGTTGAGTTGTCATTGATGCGAATTCCCTGAGGGGCAAAGGCCCGCTCCTGCTGACGGGAGGGATTCGGTGCGGGAAGGTCCGGCACAGCAAACTGTGCCGAAAGCCGCATGGTCCCGGGAAGTACCCCCTGGCGATTCAGTCTCTCCGAGCGCGCTTGTGGTGACATTTTTGCCGGAAATAAAATATAATTATACTTGACATGAGCGTCAAGGTTGAGTATCGTTCGACACAATCAAATTCGAACAGGTGGTGACTCGTGATGGAAATTTCATTCAAGTCGATTCCCGACATGCTTCGCCAAAACGCTTCGAGGTTCCAGGGGCATCTGGCTTTGAAGTACAGAAAGCAGGGGAGATTCGTCACCCTGAGCTACGGGGAATTTTACCAGAGGGCGCTCATGGCCGCCCGCGGCCTGAAAAAGATGAACGTCAAGCCCGGCGACAGGGTTGCCATCCTGTCGGAGAACCGGGCCGGCTGGGTCATTGCCGACATGGGGATCCTGTCGGCCGGCGCCGTCACCGTCCCGATCTATCCGACCAACACGCCGGAGCAGATCGAATACATGCTGAACCATTCTGGTGCGAAGATCGTCTTTGTCTCCGGCAAGTTCCAGTATGCCAAGCTTTTGAAGGTGAGAGAGTCGATCCCCGGGGTGGAGCTGGTGGTTTCCTTTGAGCGGTTTCTGGGCGACAGCGCGCTGCCGGTCTGCACCTTCTACCAGCTCTCGGAGATCGACCATCCCATTTCCGAGGCAGAACAAAAGGAGATAGAGGAGGACATCGACAGAATAGACCCCGGGGACATCCTGACGCTGATCTATACCTCGGGGACCACCGGGGTGCCGAAGGGGGTCATGCTTTCCCACAACAACATCCTCACCAACAACCGCTTCCTGACGGAGCAAAGCGGCGCGGTCCATGACAATGATGTGCTGCTGAGCTTCCTCCCCCTGAGCCACGTCCTGGAGCGCTCCGCCGGCTACTACATGGCGATCAGAAACGGCGCGTTGCTGGTTTTCGCCGACAGCATCGAAAAGATCCCCGAAAACATGATGGAGGTGAATCCGACGGTCATGGTGAGCGTGCCGAGGCTGTTCGAGAAGATCTATCACCGCATTTATGAAAACGCCCACCAGATGCCGCTCATCAAAAGGACGCTTTTCCACTGGAGTGTCGAGACCGGAAAGAAATTCGTCGAGGCGAAGTACATCCAGAAACAGCCCTCCGCCCTGCTCGCCTTCAAGTACGCCATTGCCGACCGTCTGGTCTTCAGAAAGGTCCGGGCGCGCTTCGGCGGCAGGATGAAGCTGTGCTGCTGCGGCGGGGCCCCGCTGGACAAGACCATTAATGAATTTTTCTGGGTAATCGGCCTCCCGATCTTCGAGGGGTACGGCCTCACCGAAACAAGCCCGGCGGTTTCCTTCAACAGCTTCGCCAATATCCGGTTCGGCTCGGTCGGCGTGGCGCTGGAGCAGACGGAGATCAAGATCGCCGCCGACGGGGAGATCCTGGTGAAAGGGCCCCAGGTGATGCTCGGCTACTACCAGGATGAGGCGGCGACGGCCGAGGCAATCCAGGACGGCTGGTTCAAAACGGGGGACATCGGGCATCTCGATGACGGTTTCGTCTATATAACGGACCGCAAGAAGGAGCTCATCATCACCGCGGGAGGCAAGAACATCGCGCCGCAGCCGATAGAGAACGAGTTCAAGATGGACAAGTACATCTCCTCGGCCTTTGTCCACGGCGACCGGAAGCCGTATCTCGTGGCCCTGATCGTCCCCAATATCGAGAGGCTGCTGGAATTCGCCAGGCTCAAGCATATCGACTACGTCGACCTGGATGACCTGGCTATACACAAGGCGGTGCATAAACTCTTTGAACTGCGGGTCGCAGAGATCAACACGAGGCTGGCGCAGTACGAGAGCATCAAGAAATTCGTCGTGCTGCCGCGTGATTTCTCCGTCGACAACGGCGAGCTGACCGCAACCCTGAAGCTGCGGCGCAAAGTCATTTACGAAAAGTACAAAGAGAAGATAGAGGATCTCTACTCCGACCACGCCAATTGAAGAAACTCTTTTAGTCATTACAGACAGGAGGAACACAATGAATCAGATAAACAAAGTGGCTGTTCTGGGGGCTGGGGTGATGGGGGCCACAATCGCCGCCCACCTTGCCAATGCGGGCATCCAGGTACTGCTGCTGGATATCGTGCCGAGGGAGCCAAACGACGCCGAGAAGGCGGCAGGCCTCACCCTCACCGATCCCGCGGTGCGTAACCGCATTGCCGCTGCCGGCCTGGACGGGCTCAAGAAGATGAAGCCGGCCCCGTTCTTTCTCGCGTCCCATGCGGCCTGCATCGAGGTCGGCAATTTCGAAGACCACATGCCGAAGCTGCGCGACTGCGACTGGGTGGTGGAAGTCGTCATCGAGAACATGGCGATCAAGAAGCAGCTCTTCACCGAGAAGATCGTCCCGAACCTGAAGCCCGGGGCGATCCTGTCCACCAACACCAGCGGCCTCTCCGTGAACGAGATGGCGCAATGCCTCCCGGAGAGCGTCAGGAAGAACTTCCTGGTGACCCACTTCTTCAACCCGCCGCGCTACATGCGCCTGATGGAGATCGTACCCTGCAGCTACACCGACCCTGAGGTCTCGGCCTTCATGGGCGACTTCATCGCCAAGCGGCTGGGCAAGGGGATCGTTACCGCCAAGGATACGCCGAACTTCATCGCCAACCGGATCGGCGTCTACGCCATCTGCAACTGCGTCCGCACCATGATGGCGATGGGGATGACCGTGGAGGAGGTGGACGCGGTCGCAGGCCCGGCGACCGCGCGCCCGAAGAGCGCCGCCTTCCGCACCGCCGACCTGGTCGGCATCGATACCCTGCAGCATGTGGCCAACAACTCCTATGAACTGCTGGTAAACGACGAGCAGCGTGAAATCTTCCAGTTCCCGGGCTTCGTAAGCGAGATGGTCGGCAAGGGGCTCCTCGGCAACAAGAGCAGACAGGGGTTCTTCAAGAAGGTCAAGGGGGAGAAGGGGCAGGAGTTCTTCTACTACGACTACACGACCGGCGAGTATGCGCCTTCGCAACGCCCGAAGTTCGCCTCCATCGAGGCGGCCAAGTCGATCGATGACCCGGCAAAACGTCTCCAGGCGCTGATCACCGCCAAGGACAAGGCGGGGGAGTTCGCCTGGCTGAACCTGCGCGACACCCTGATCTACACCTTCAACCGGATTCCGGAGATAGCCGACGACATCGTCAACATCGACAACGCCATGAAGTGGGGCTTCAACTGGGAGATCGGCCCCTTCGAGATGCTCGATGCCATCGGCGTCCCCTATTTCGTGGCACGTGCCGAGCAGGACGGCGTGCAGGTGCCGGCTGGGCTGAAGGGGATCGAGCGCTTTTACAAGTTCGAAAACGGCAGGAACCATTACTACAGCATCCCCGAGAAAGAGTACCGCGCAGTGCCGGCCAAGGCCGAGCATGTCAGCCTCTCCATACTGAAGAAAAACGGCGCCGTGGTGGAAAAGAACTCCGGCGCCTCGGTGATCGACCTGGGCGACGGGGTGTTCTGCCTCGAGTTCCATACCAAGATGAACGCCATCGGCGGCGAGATCCTCTCCATGGTCCATAAGGCGGTCAGGCGCACGGAAGAGGAGGGCGTGGGCCTGGTCATCGCCAACGACGGCGCCATGTTCTCGGCGGGCGCCAACCTGATGCTGCTGGTGATGGCGATCGCCGAAGGAACCTACGACGAGATCGCCATGACGGTCAAGGGGTTCCAGAAGGCGATGATGGCGATCAAGTACTCGAAGATCCCGGTCGTCGCCGCGCCGCACAACCTGGTGATGGGCGGCGGCTGCGAGACCTGCCTGCATTCCGATGCCATCATACCGCATGCGGAGACCTACATGGGGCTGGTCGAGATCGGCGTGGGGCTGCTTCCCGGCGGCGGAGGCACCAAGGAGATGGCCATACGCGCCATCAAGCTCGCCGAGGAAAACGACATCGACGCCACACCGTTCATCTTCAAGAACTTCATGAACATCGCCATGGCGAAGGTGAGCATGTCGGCTGCGGAGCTCGGTCCCATGGGCTTCATGCGCCAGGGCGACGCCATCACCATGAACATCGACAAGCGTATCCACGACGCCAAGCTGAAGGCGATTTCGCTCGCCGCGAACTATCGCCCCGGCCGGCCGCTGACCGATCTGAAGGCACCCGGGCGCAGCGTGGCCGCCTCCATCAAGTCGCAATTATGGAACATGCGCATGGGCGGCTTCATCTCCGAGTACGACCAGTTCCTGGCCGGCACCATTGCCGATGTCATCACCGGCGGCGACGTGCCGGGAGGCACCCTGATCACCGAGGAGTATCTGCTGGATCTGGAGCGCGAAGCGTTCGTGAAGCTCTGCGGTCAGAAAAAGACCCTGGATCGAATTCAGCACATGCTGAAGAAAGGGAAGCCGCTGAGAAACTGAAACCGAAAAGACGTTCAACGTTCAACGTTGTAAATCTGAACACCTGACCTTGAACCTTGAACGTAGAACGTAGAACGTAGAACGTAGAACGTAGAACGTAGAACGGCTATTTTAATACAGACACGGAGGATACCGATGAGAAAAGCATATATACTGGCCGCCTTCCGCACCCCCGGTTGCAAGGCAAAAAAAGGAAAATTGAAGGACGTCCGCCCGGACGATCTGGCAGCCGCCGCCATCAGGGGCCTGCTGGACAGGACCGGCATCAACCCCCTGGACGTGGAGGACATCATCTTCGGCTGCGCCTTCCCGGAAGGGGAGCAGGGGATGAACTTCGCCCGGGTGGCGGCGATGAAGGCCGGCGTGCCGGTCGAGGTCCCGGCCCAGACGGTGAACCGCTTCTGCTCCTCCGGGCTGCAGACCATCGCCTCGGCGGCGGAGCGGATCATCTCCGGCTTTGCCGACTGCATCATCGCAGGCGGCGCCGAGAGCATGAGCATGATCCCCATGGGCGGCGGCAAGTACAGCGCCAACCCGGGCCTCATGGCTTCCTGGCCGGAGGCGTTCGCCTCCATGGGGATCACCGCAGAACTCGTGGCCGACAAGTACGGCATCACACGCGGAGAGCAGGATGCCTTCGCCGCCGCAAGCCATGTCAAGGCGGCCGCCGCCATCGCAACGGGGAAGTTCCGGGACGAGACCATCGCCGTCGAAGTCGAGAACTGCGCCCTGGTGAACGGCAGGATCAAAAGGAGCAAGGAGGTCGTCGATACGGACGACGGCGTGCGGGACGACACGACCGTGGCAGGGCTTGGCAGGCTGAAGCCCGCCTTCAAGACGGCCGGGACGGTAACCGCCGGCAATTCGTCGCAGATGACCGACGGTGCGGCGGCTGTGCTGGTCGTGTCGGAGGCGTACCTGGAGAAGATCGGCATGAAGCCGCTGGGCCGTTTCGTTTCCTTTGCGGTCAAGGGTGTGGCGCCGGAGCTCATGGGGCTCGGCCCCATCGCGGCGATCCCTGCGGCCTTGAAACTCGCTGGGCTCACCCTGGAAGACATCGGCCTCATCGAGCTGAACGAGGCCTTCGCGGCGCAGTCGCTTGCCTGTCTCAAGGAGCTGGGTATCGACCCGGCCAGGGTCAACGTGAACGGCGGCGCCATCGCCCTCGGCCATCCGCTGGGGTGCACCGGAGCCAAGCTGACGGCGTCCGTGCTCCACGAAATGCGGCGCAGCGACACCCGCTACGGCATGGTTTCCATGTGTATCGGCGGCGGCATGGGTGCGGCGGGCATTTTCGAGAGGATGTAACGCAGGCAGGCAGGGCGGGGCAGTTTCTAAAAGCAATCCGGTCACGAACCGACTCATTCCATCTATAAATAGAGGTGACAAAATGGCAGCGAAACTATTCAAAGGTGCTGAGTATCTGATAACCGAGGTGGGGTGTGCCGATGTCTTCACCCCCGAGGACTTCACCGACGAGCACAGGCAGATCGGCGACACCACCGAGCAGTTTGTCTTGAACGAAGTCCTCCCGCACCGTGAGGCGATCGAGCACCACGATCTTCCCCTTACCGTGGAGCTGATGAGGAAATGCGGCGAGCTTGGTCTTTTGATGATCGATGCGCCGGAAGAGTACGGCGGGCTTGAGCTGGACAAGGCGACCAGCATGCTGGCGGCGGAAAAGCTGTCACAGGCAGGTTCCTTCTCGGTAACCTACTCCGCACATACCGGCATCGGCACTCTTCCGCTCGTCTATTACGGGACCAGGGCACAGAAAGATCAGTATCTCAACAGGATCATCTCCGGCGAGTGGATCGCCGCCTACTGTCTGACCGAGCCCGGCTCGGGAAGCGATGCTCTCGGGGCTTCGGCGACCGCCACTTTGTCCGCGGACGGCAGGCATTACATCCTGAACGGCACCAAGCAGTTCATCACCAACGGCGGCATCGCCAATCTCTACACGGTCTTTGCCAAGATCGACAAGCAGCACTTCACCGGCTTCCTGGTGGAGCGGACCACGCCGGGGCTGAGCGTCGGGGCCGAGGAGAACAAGATGGGCGTCCGCGGCTCGTCCACCACCCAGATCATCCTCGAGGATGCCATGGTGCCGGTCGAAAACCTGCTGGGCGCAATCGGCAAGGGGCACAAGATCGCCTTCAACGTCCTGAACGTCGGGCGCTTCAAGCTGGGCGCAGGCGCCACCGGCGCGGCAAAGCGCGCCATTACCGAAGGGATACGCTATGCCAACGAGCGCAAGGCGTTCGGCGTCACCATCGGGACCTTCGGCGCCATCCAGGAGAAGATTGCCGACATGAGCGCCGCCATCTTCGCCTCGGAATCGGTCGTCTACCGCCTGGCGGGCCTGATAGACCATCGCCTGGCCACCATCCCCAAGGATACGCCCGATTACTACGAGGCTTACCAGGAAGGGATCGAGGAGTATTCCATCGAATGCGCCATCGCCAAGGTATTCTGCTCCGAGATGCTGGCGGACACCGTGGATGCGGTGGTCCAGATCCACGGCGGCTACGGCTTCATCCAGGAGTACGCCGCCGAGGGATACTACCGCGACGAGCGGATCAACAGGATCTGGGAGGGGACCAACGAGATCAACCGGATGCTGATCCCCGGCATCATCCTGAAGCGCGCCATGAAGGGGGAGATCCCGCTGCAGAAGGAGGCCATGAAGGCTTTCGAAGCGCTCATGTCCCCCTCCTTTGACGAGCTGGACGACTCGGTCCCCTATGCCGCGGAAAAAGCGGTGATCGCCAGCCTGAAGCAGGCTTTCCTGGTGCTCGCAGGAAGCGGCGTGCAGAAGTTCATGGACAAGATCAAGGACGAGCAGGAGATCCTGCTGGCGGTGGCCGATCTCGCCATCAACATCTTCGCCATCGAGAGCACCGTGCTGCGGGCGGAAAAGATGCTCTCCAGCCTGAGCGAGAGCAAGAAGGCGGCGGTCAGCGCCGCGGTGAAGGTCTTCACCTACAACGGCTCGGAAAAGGCCGCTTCAGCTGCGCGTCGGGCAGCCTATTACATCGAAGAGGGGGACAACCTGACCATGCTGCTGGCCGGCATCAGGAGGTTCACCAAGTACGACGCGACCGGGCTCCTCAAGTCGAAGCGCCAACTGGCCGCCGCCTCGAACGAGGCGGAGAAGTACATCTTTTAAAATCGAGACCATTGGCCACGGAGAACGTCTGGGAAAATCTGAGAAGATCCGCCATCGACGGTGCTCAGATCGGGGTGGACAGTTTAAGGGCTTTTCCCCGAAGTTCTCAGAAGTTCTCCGTGGCTGAAACTGTTTGGTTTTTCTACCGGAGCCACACGCCATATGCTACAGCACACCGTACATACGCCCTACATGGTCGGGGACGTTCACTTCTACAGCGCCGAACTGGACGGCGCCCTGGCGCTCTTTGATACCGGACCCCCCACGCCCGAAGGGGAGGGCGCTCTCAGGGGAAGTGTCGACCTCGGCCGCCTGAAATACCTGTTCATCACCCATTGCCATGTCGATCACTACGGCCTTGCCAACTACGTGCTGGAAAACAGCTCCGCCTGCGTCTATCTACCCCGCCTGGACGCCGTCAAGTTCACCCGTCACGCCGATCGTATGGCGTGCCTTGGGAGCCTTCTCGGCCAGTACGGATTCGGTGCGGAGTTCGTCCGGCAGCTGCGCGAATCCTCCGATCGCCATAAGGTCTTCCCCGCCGTACCGGAGCGTTACCGGATTGTCGAGGAGTCGGCGGAACTGAAGGCGCTTGGGATCGACTGGCTGGCATGTCCGGGGCACTCCCAGAGCGACCTGGTCTACCTCGTTGGCGACTGCGCCGTAAGCGGAGACCTCCTGCTCAGAGACATCTTCCAGGCGCCGCTGCTGGATATCGATCTGGAGACCTTCGAAAGCCGGTACCGTAACTACGACGCCTATTGCGCCTCGCTTGGCAAGCTGGTGCGGCTGCGCGGGTTGCGGATCCTGCCCGGCCACCGCGAAAACGTCGGGGGGGTGGATGCAGCCATTGTCTTTTACGTGACAACGCTCCTGGAGCGCTCCGCGAAGCTGCTGCCATTCCGGGGGCTGGCAGTGAACGAGATGGTCGAGCGGTTGTTCCAGGGGAGATTGACCGACCCCTTCCACGTTTACCTGAAGATTTCGGAGATCGTGTTCATGCTGGACTTCATGGAGAATCCGGACCTGCTCAGGTCGGCTCTGGAGAGCATCGGACTGTTCGATCAGGTCGCTCAACTGTACTCGATGGCGGCGACCAGCTATGAAATCAAAAAAACCGCACACTGATTGAACGGATGATACGGATAAAGGCAGATTAATCCAATTCTCTTCCTGATTGGTGCTGATCTTCCGCAGCTCAGTTCCTCCCCCTTCAAGGGGGAGGTCAGGTGGGGGATGGGTTTCTTTTGGCGCCGAGCTTAACCACATCTTTAAGGTCGATCTGTCTTTATCCGTTAAATCCGTCAAATCCGTGTGCAGGTTTTGACTCCTGGTTTTGGTAAGTCCGAAGCAACAATGGAGGAACTTATGTCTGATCCGCTCTTTCAACCGATAACGATCAACCGCATGGTGGTGAAGAACCGCATTTTCATGCCTGCCATGCATATGAATATGGCCGGCAACTACGCAGTCACCGACCGGCTGGTGGATTTCTACGCCGAACGGGCCCGTGGCGGGGCTGGCATGATCACCGTCGGCTACGCCACGGTGGACGATCGCTCTGGCAACCCGGGGAACATCGGCGCCCACAGGGATGTCTACCTCCCTGGCCTGACACGCCTGGCTGCGGCCATCCGGGAAAACGGTGCGCGCTCTTCGGTCCAGCTGAACCATGCCGGGCGCTACAACCACTCCATGCTGATGGGTGGCAAGCAGCCGGTGGCGCCGTCGGCCATCGCCTCGCGTCTGACCAGGGAAACGCCCAAAGAGCTCGAGATCGCCGAGATTTCAGAGATCGTGGAACGCTTTGCCCAGGCGGCGCGGCGCGTGAAGGAGGCGGGCTTCGACGCGGTCGAGATCCTTTCCGGCACCGGCTACCTGATCAGCGAATTCCTCTCGCCCCTCACCAATAAGCGCAGCGACGCCTACGGCGGCTCCTTCGAGAACCGCATCCGTTTCGGCCTGGAGGTGTACGCCGCGGTCCGCCTGGCCGTGGGGAAAGAGTTCCCCGTGCTGGTCAGGATGAACGGTAACGAGTTCATGAAGGACGGCTCCACGCGGCAGGATCTCCAGGAATACGCCGTGAGGCTGGCCGCCGCCGGTGTGGACGCCCTCTGCATCAACGTGGGGTGGCATGAGGCGCAGGTGCCCCAGATCGTGACCGAGGTGCCGCGCGGCGTCTTCGCTTACCTGGCTCGCGGCATCAAGGAACGCGTCTTGGTCCCGGTGATCGCGAGCCACAGGATCAACGACCCCGATGCGGCGCGGGAGCTGATCGATGACGGTTACTGCGACATGGTGGCGGTCGGCAGGGCGCTGATCGCCGACCCCTATTTCCCCGAGAAGGCCCGCAACAGCCGCGAGAACGACATCGTCCACTGTGTGGCCTGCGGCCAGGGGTGTTTCGACAACCTGTTCAAGATGAAGGCGGTTGAGTGCCTCTGCAACCCGAAGGCGGGCTACGAGAAGTCGCGCGAGGTGGGAAAGGCTGAGCTGCCGCTTCACGTGATGGTGGTCGGAGGCGGGGCGGCCGGTATGAGCGCCGCCGTCGCCGCGGCCGAGCGGGGGCACCGGGTAACGCTCCTTGAAAAGAGCGGGCGGCTGGGAGGTCAACTCCTGCTCGCCGGGGCGCCTCCGGGGAGGGGGGAGTTCCTGGAACTCGTCGGGGACCTCAAGCGGCAGGTGGAACTCTGCGGCGCCACGGTAGTCCTGAACTCCGCAGCAGACGGGGCCGCTCTGGCTGCCCATGCCCCCGATGCCGTGATCCTTGCCACCGGCGGTGAACCGATTATCCCGGCCATTCCCGGCGCCGGTCTGCCGCACGTTGTCCAGGCCTGGGACCTGCTCTCGGGCAAGGCCAGGACCGGGAGCAGGGTGGTGGTAATCGGCGGCGGCGCGGTGGGGATCGAGACCGCACTGCTGCTGGCGGAAAAGGGAACCCTCTCGGGAGACGCGCTCAAGTTCCTCCTGGTCCACGGGGCCGAGCCGGTCGAGGATCTGTACGGACTTGCGACACGCGGCACCAAGGACGTGACGGTCATCGAGATGCTCGACGAACTGGGCAAGAACTTCGGCAAGAGCACCCGCTGGGGGATGATGCAGGATGTGCAGCGCTACGGCGTCAAGACCCGGGCTGCGGCACGGGTGCTGGAGATCACTCCCGATTGCGTCCGGGTCGAAATAGCCGGTCAGGTCGAGGATATTGCGGCGGACAGCGTCGTGCTGGCAGTCGGCACCCGCAGCTTCGACCCCCTGCAGGCGGCAGCCGCGGCGCAGGGGATAGCGCTGCGTCTGGTAGGTGACGCGGCCAGGCCGGCCATGGTGTTCGATGCCATTCACGAAGGATTTGCCGCAGGCCGGGAAATCTGATCCACTATCACCCCCCTTTGCAAAGGGGGACTTTTCCCGGCAACCACTCTAAGTACCAGGAGACACGACCATGAGACTGCTGCTTGCACTGCTTATCACACTGCTTCTTGCCGGTACCGCCCCGGCAGCCGAGATCGCCGGCGTCCATATCGAGCCGTCCGTCACGGTCAACAATCACGTCCTGGCGCTGAACGGCAGCGGCATCAGGAAGAAATTCTTCGTCAAGGTCTACATCGGGTCGCTGTATGCGTCGCATCGGCTGACCAGCGCGGCGGAGGCCATGCGGGACGACGGCGACAAGCTGATCAGGATGAACTTCCTGCACTCCAAGGTGGAGAAGGGGAAGATCACCGAGGCGTTCAGGGAGGGTTTCGCCAACAACTCCCCCGGCCTGGTTGACTCCGCAGAGGTGAAGAAGTTCCTGTCCCTCTTTACCGATGACTTCAAAAGGGGCGACGTTGTGGATCTGTTTCTCGGCGGCAACGGTTCGGTGATCGTGAAACACAACGGGAAGGTGATGGGAACCGTCACATCACCCCGGTTGGCTGCGGGCGTTCTGGCGATTTACCTGGGCGCCAGGCCGGCTGACGAAGCTCTCAAAAACGGCATGCTCGGCAAAGGGTGATGACGAAAAGCTGCGGCACGCCGATCGCGCAGCAGTCGATCGCCACCCCTCTGCCCGGCGGCGGTTCGCTGCACCTGCAAAGGATCAGCGGCGATCCGCAGGGGCCGGTTGTCTTCATGCTGCACGGCGCCATCGAAAACGGGCGGATCTTCTACTCGGGAAACGGCAAGGGGCTCGCCCCCTACCTGGCGCGCCACGGCTTCGACGTGTACGTGGCTGACCTGCGGGGGCGCGGCAAAAGTACGCCACCCATCAGTCGCGGCTCCAGCTTCGGCCAGACCGAGGCAATTACCGGGGATATCCCTTTTTTCATCGACGCCATCGTGAAGCTGCGTGGCCGGGTCCCCCAGCAGTGGGTGGCCCACTCCTGGGGCGGGGTCCTGCTCTCTTCGGTGCTGGCCCGCTTCCCGGGGTACGGTGACATGGTCGGCTCCCTGGTCTATTTCGGAACCAAGCGCACCGTGCGGGTCTGGAACCTCGACCGCCTTCTGAAGGTGGATCTCGTCTGGAACTGCCTCTGCTACCTGGCTTGCGCAATTGCCGGCTACCTGCCGGCCCGGCAGCTCGGTATCGGTTCGGACAGTGAAACGGTCAAGTCCCACCGGCAGAGTGCAGCCTGGGTGAAACAGGACGCCTGGGTCGACTCCGACGACGGCTTTGATTACGGGAGGGCCCTCAGGGGGGTGACGCTCCCCCCGGTCTGGCACATCGCGGCGCAAAACGACCGCGCCCTGGGCCATCCCGGCGACGTGCGCAGATTCATGCTGTCGGCCGGCGCGCAGGCCGTCAGATTCACGGTGCTTTCGCGAAAGAACGGCTACCTGAACGATTACGACCACATCAACATGCTGACCCATCCATGTGCCGTCAAGGACCACTTCCCGCAGGTGCTGGAGTGGCTGCGGCAGCATGCAACTGAACAGCACGAAGCGACAAGGAGCGCGTAATGGCCAGAGAATATTCCACCACCATAGAACTGAGATTTTCCGACCTCGACGCCTACGGACATGTGAACAGCGCGGTCTACTTCACCTACCTGGAGACGGCGCGGGTAAAGCTGTTCGGTGATTTCTTCAGGGAGGCCTCGGAACAAGGGATCTTCACGGTAGTCGCCCGGGCCGAATGCGACTTCAAGGTCCCGATCCTGCTCTACGATCAGGTGGTGGTTACCGTCTGGGTGGCGAGGCTCGGCTCTTCCAGTTTCGACCTGGAATACCGGCTGCACAACGACAAAGGCGTCATCTACGCCGTCGCCCGCACGACCATGGTCTGTTTTGATGACGTCAACAAAGTCACCGTTGCGGTCCCCGATGCTATCAGGGCAATGGCCTGAGGGGCGGCCCCTCCCGTCAAGGAGGCTTAAAGAATCAGTCACGCCCTGGGAGCAGGCAAGGTAAAGGAGAAGATGACATGGGTAGCACCGAACTGATTAGAATTGACCTTGACGAGGGGATTCTCACCCTGCGCTTTGACCGGCCGGACAAAAGGAATGCCCTCAATCTGGCCATGTATGCCGCTTTGGCTGCCGGGATCAGAAGGGCCGATACCGATGACGCGGTCCGGGTCATCATGATTACCGGCAGCGACAGTTGTTTTACCAGCGGCAATGATCTGTCGGATTTCCTCTCTGCGCCTCCGACCGGCATGGACAGCCCGGTGATGCAGTTTCTGCTGGCTCTGAGCCAGGCCAGAAAGCCGATCGTGGCTGCGGTTAACGGAGCGGCGGTCGGTGTCGGCGTCACGATGCTGCTGCACTGCGAACTCGTTTACGCCGGCTGCGGCGCCATGTTCCAGATGCCGTTCGTCGATCTGGGGCTCTGCCCGGAAGCCGGTTCCACGCTGCTCCTTCCCAGGCTCATGGGGCATCAGCGCGCAGCGGAGCTGCTGCTGCTCGGGGAGTCGTTCGGTGCCGAGAAGGCGCGCGAGCTCGGGATCGTAACCGCCGTTTATCCCGATGCCGATCTTCTGGCGGCGGCCCGGGCCAAGGCGCTCCGACTTTCGGCCCAGCCGGCGGCGGCGGTACGTCTGGCGAAGTCCCTCCTTAAGCGCGAGTATGCGGCCCGGCTGCAGGAGACCATTGCCGAAGAGGGGGCGCATTTCATCGCGCGGCTGGAATCCCCTGAGGCCGGCGAAGCGCTGCAGGCGTTCATGCAGCGCCGCAAGCCGGATTTTTCCCGCTTCGCCTAAGGCTTTGGGCCGGTGCTCCCCCCGGTTCGCCCGAACCAGGGGGGAGCCCGTTTGGCCGCCATCAAACAGCGCCGGTTGATCCACCTCCCTTCACCAGAAGGGGTTGCAAGGAGCGCACATGGGACACCACCTTGGCTCGAAAAGCAGTATCGTGCCGCTGATCGACCGCTTGAACAAGTTTCCAGTCGGCCTGGTCGATAATGAAAAGCTGCGGGAAATCCTCTCCCTGCTTTTCGACGAGCGGGAGGCCTTTATCGCTTCCCGTTTTCCTCTTGAAGAGGCGACGCTCCCAGAACTGGCGCGCCTGACGAAGATTCCCGCCCCCGAACTGAAGCCCCTTCTCGACAAGATGGCCGACAAGGGGTTGCTCATGGATATGCCGTACAACGGGGTCACCTATTACCTCCTCATCCCCGGGTTGATCGGTTTCTTCGAGTTCACCTTCATGAAGAACCGCACCGACCTCCCCCAGGAGAAAATTGCCCGGCTGATGTCCGAGTATATGCACGACCCTACGGGGAAAGGGCAGGGGGATGAATTTTTCGGCAGCAAGACCCCATTGACCCGTTCCCTTCTCTATGAGGAACATATCCCGGTCACCTCCGAGATAACGACCTACGAAAGCGCCAGGGAGATCATCAAGCAGGCAGGTTTCGGCGCGGTCGGTCTCTGCTTTTGCCGCCACAAGAAAGAGCACCTGAACGAGAGCTGCAAAAAGGGGGCGCCGGTCGAGGAGATCTGCATCTCTTTGGGGGCCGCGGCCAAGTTCTTCTGCAGAAGGGGATTTGCCCAGGAAAAGAGCGTTGAGGAACTATTGGAGGTTCTCGATCGGGCCCGTTCGTTCAATCTCACCTTCATCACCGACAATATTCGCGAGAAACCGTCCTTTGTCTGCAGCTGTTGCGGCTGTTGCTGCGAACTGATGGCCGGTGTCCAGCAGGGGTTTCATAAGGGGATCGGCAAGACCGGATTTACCGCCTTGATTGATCCAGCGCTGTGCGACTACTGCGGCGCCTGTTTCAAGGCATGCAATGTGAAGGCAATCGGAGCGCCGGTGGGGGTGTCGTTCCAGGACCGTGGGGCGCGCTATGCCGCAGTCAAAGATCACCTTTGCCTGGGGTGCGGCGCCTGCGTCTCCGTCTGCCCGAAGATGGCGCTTAGCATGGTCCCCGTCGGCAAGCGGCCGCTTCCGCCTTTGAAGCGCAACGACCTCTATCGCAGCATCCTGAAAGAGAAGGGGAGGCTGACCCCCTATCTGGTGAGCGGCGTCAAAAAGAAACTCCGGAGTCTCCTCCCGGGTAAGGGACGCAAAGCGTGACGCAGATTCCCCTGGTTCCCGCTTGGAATGGCCTGCTCCCTGCGGATGGTGCGCAAGGCGCAGGCGGGTGACGGGCGCTATCAGCGGACATTGGCGACAAAGGCGTATGCCCGCGAGATGTCTGAATAACCGAATGACAGGAAGTCTGAGGAAAGGAGCTATCCCATGAAAACAAGCGAAGTGATGAACCTGGCAAAATTTATCAGGCATAAAAACCGGATGCTGCTGTATTTCGATTTTTCAGGACTGAATATAGATGACGCGCGGCAGGTCTGTGAGTATGTGAAGGGGCTCATAACCAGGATGCCGGTAAAATCGGTGCTCACGCTGGTGAACGTGGCGGACGTGAAGTATGACGACGCCTTCAAAGAGCTTTCGACCGAGTTGGCCGCGCACAACAAGCCGTATGTGCTGGCCGGGGCGGTTATCGGCGTGGAGGGGTGGAGAAAACTGATCTTTTGGGCTACCACCAAATTGACCGGCAGGGATAACCTGAAGCTGTTTGCCCATGCTGAGGTGGAAGCGGCGAAGGATTGGCTGGTTTCCTACGGTGTCAGCTGATTATTGCTGCGGATGAAGTACTCGCCATCTCCCCAAAAGATCCCCTACCGTCAAGGGGAGCTTTTGGGGAGTTTTTACAGGGTGTCAGGCCTTCCGTGTCGCCGCCTTCCGCGGGGCGGTTTTGGGGTGTTCAGTTGCTCCGTCTGAGCCGGTTTTATTGCCTGCATTTGCGCTTGCCTCATGACTTGGCGGCTGGTGGGTAATCAGATTATACTCATCGACGATCCTTTGCCGATAGGCCGTAATGTCTTTATCAAGGGACTGCAGCGTTGTAACCTTCTCTTTGATGTTCTTTAGATGCGTATCGAGCATTTCGATCAGGCGAGGCATGATCTTTTCCGGGACTTTCTGCTCACGGTTGTAGGTCTCCGCCAGATCCTTCATCTCTTCCAAAGAAAGGCCAAGCTCCTTCAACTTCAGTACGAACTTGAAGCGCTTGACGTCGGCCTTCTCATAGTACCTCACCCGCCCGTCAGTCCTCCGGGGTGGCTCGACCAGCTCCATCTTCTCGTACAGCCGGATGGTGCGTGTCGTGATCCCCAGTTTCTCCGCCAGATCGCTGATCTGCATGTGGTCTTCATTGCTCAGTCTCATACTTTACCCCTGTGTTAAGTATCAATATCTATAAAATATGCTCAGATGCTTGTCAAGACATTTGTAAAGCTTGATTCGCATCCTTTCCAAAGGGACACTGATGCGGGGAGGGGCTGAAGCGTAAACCGCTGTCTTGCAACTCCACCGTCCCGTCCTGGCAGGGGGATCAGAGGGCTGAAGGTCACCGGCGGATCCCGAGAATATCCATCGAGTAGAATAATGTTGTATTTTTATACTTGACACGAACGTCAAGAAGCATTAAAAGGAAACCACGACTAAAAGATCAAGGGGCGATTCTATGGAAGCTACGCGGGAAATCTATTGGAACGTTGGCCACGGCGTGGTGTGGGGGATGTACTTTTTCGCCTTGCTGGCCATGGGGATCTGCGCCTGGGGTTTCTGGATGCGGCTGCCGGTTTACCGGCAGGGCAAGGCTCTCAGCCGGCTGGATCGGCTCCCCGAAAGGATCCTGCTGTTGGTGAAGGGGATGCTGGCCCAGAGCAAGGTGCTGCGGGTGCTCGATCCCGGCGCGCTGCACGCCCTGTTTTTCTGGAGCTTTGGCCTGCTGTACATCGGCACCCTCCTCATCATGGCGCAGGCCGACATCAGCGCCCCGCTTTTCGGCGTCACCTTCCTGAAAGGGGCCTTCTACAAGCTCTTCTCCCTGGCACTGGACCTGGCCGGGATCCTTGCCCTGCTCATGCTTGGCGGCCTGCTGGTGCGCCGCTTCTTCGTCAAGCCGCAAGGGGTGCCAACGATCCGCGACGACTACGTTGTGCATGGTCTGCTGTTCGCCATCATCCTGACCGGTTTCCTGGCGGAAGGGGTCCGCATGGCAGCTACCGAAATCGGGGTCAATCCTGGCCTGGCCCGCTTCTCGCCCGGCGGGCAGCTGCTTGGTCAACTGTTTGTCGGGATGAGCCCGGCAGGGCTCTCGCAGGCTCACAAGACCCTCTGGTGGGTGCACTTTTTCCTCGCCATGGGATTCATCGCCGCCATCCCCTTTACCAAGCTGCGGCACATCTTCACCACCTCGGCCAACTACCTCCTGGCCGACCTCGGCCCCAAGGGTGCCCTGGCCGCGATCAATCTGGAAGACGAAACCGTTGAACAGTTCGGTGCCGCTACCGTAAAGGACCTGAGCTGGAAGGATATCTTCGACGCCGACGCCTGCACCTCCTGCCAGCGCTGCCAGGACCGCTGCCCGGCCTACGCCACCGAAAAGCCTCTCTCCCCCATGAAGCTGGTCCAGCAGATCGGAGAGATTGCGCGAGCGACCCCTGAAGCGAGTCTCTGCCAGTCCGTAAGCGAAGACGTGCTCTGGTCCTGCACGACCTGCCGAGCCTGCCAGGAGATCTGCCCGGCCAACGTCGAGCACGTCAACAAGATCGTGGAGATGAGAAGGAATCTGTCCCTGATGGAAGGTGCTTTCCCGGGCGACGAGGTCCGTACCGCCGTCGGCAACGTCGAGGTGAACGGCAACCCCTTCGGACTCGCCTACGCTGGGCGCGGCGACTGGGCCCAAGGACTCGACGTCACGACCATGGAGAGCGGTGCGGAAGTTGACGTCCTCTACTTTGTCGGCTGCTATGCCTCATTCGACAAGAGGAACCAGGAAATCGCCAAGAATTTCGTAAAGATCTGCTCCGCTGCCGGAACCAGGGTCGGCATTCTCGGCAAAGAGGAGAAGTGCTGCGGCGAGCCGGCCCGCAAACTCGGCAATGAATATCTCTACCAGATGACGGCAGCCGAGAACATCGAGCTGATCAAGGCCTACGGGGTCAAGAAGATCGTCACCACCTGTCCGCACTGCTTCAACACCCTGGCCAGGGATTACAAAGAGCTTGGTCTGGACGTCCCGGTGGAGCATTACACCACCTACATCAGCACCCTCATGGAGAGCGGCAGGCTGAAGCTCAAGCCGGAGCCGTTCGAATTCACCTACCACGATTCCTGCTACCTGGGACGCTACATGGACATCATCGATCAGCCGCGCAGCATCCTCAAAAAGGCCGGGGGGGAGATCGCCGAGATGTCCAGGAGCGGGCTGGAAAGCTTCTGTTGCGGCGCCGGCGGCGGCCGGATCCTCGCCGAGGAGAAAATCGGCAGCCGTATCAACGTCGCCCGGGTACACATGGCCAAGGAAACCGGCGCGCCGCTCCTGATCTCCAACTGTCCCTTCTGTCTCACCATGTTCGAGGACGGCATCAAGACCGGCGGGGTAGAGGGTGAAATCAGGGTCAGGGATTTGGCCGAGATAGTCGCGGAGCGGATCAAAGCATAGAGCCTCACCACAGACCTCTGTGGTTAGGCTTTATGCATGGTCGATCGCCCACTAACCCAAAGCAAAGAGCCTCACCACAGAGGTACACAGAGGGTGAACCGAGGTACACAGAGGAAAAGCAAAATCTGATTCGTGCTTTAAACAAAAAGACTTAGCCTTGTGTCTTAGATTTCCTCTGTGTTCCTCTGTGTCCTCTGTGGTTAGGCTTTATGCATGGTCGATCGCCTACTAACCCAAAGCATAGAGCCTCACCACAGAGGTACACAGAGGTACACAGAGGGTGAACCGAGGTACACAGAGGAAAAGCAAAACCGGATTCATGCTTTAAACAAAAAAGCCTTAGTCTTGTGTTTAAGATTTCCTCTCTGTTCCTCAGCTTTTTCTCTGTGTCCTCTGTGGTGAGGCTTTTGATTGTTATTACCGGTGGCTGACAGTTTAAGGGAGCTAAAAATGAAAGTTCTTGTCTGCATCAAACAGGTCCCGGACCTGGAATCCCGCTTCAAACCGGACGCCGCCGGGGTCTGGTTCTCCGACACCGACCTGGCCTTCCGCATGAACGAATACGACGAATACGCGGTCGAGCAGGCGGTCCGCCTCAAGGAGCAGCTGGGCGACGCCCCCGAGGTCACCGTCCTCTCCATCGGCCCGGACCGGGTCGTCGAGGCGATCAAGAAGGCCCTGGCCATGGGGTGCGACCGCGCCGTCCACGTCCAGGACCCCGCCGTACATCTGAAGGATCCCTGGCAGATCGCCTCGATCATCGCGGCCTACGCCAGGGAGCAGGGCTTCGACCTGATCTTCACCGGCATGCAGTCCCAGGACCGCGGCTCGGCCCAAGTCGGCGTGACCCTGGCCGAACAGCTGGGTCTTCCCTGCGTCAGCACCCTGGTCGGTTTCAGCTACGCCGACGGCACCATCACCGCCAAGCGCGAACTGGAAGGGGGGATCAAGGCGATCGTCAAGCTGAAGACCCCGGCGCTGGTCACCTGCCAGCTCGGGCTCAACACCCCGCGTTACCCGACCCTGCCCAACATCATGAAGGCGAAGAAGAAGGAGATCAGCGCTATCCCGGTGGCGGAACTCCTCAAGACGGAAGCCGTGGCGCAAACGACCAGCTTCCACCCACCCGCCAAAAGGGGGGGAGGGCTCGTGCTGGAAGGCGACGTCGGCGAACTGGTAACCAGGGTGATCGGCCTACTCAAAGAAAAGACCGCGGTGCTGCGCTAGGAGGCAACCATGAAAACATTACTTGTCGGTGAATACAGAGAAGGCAAGCTGCTCGACTCAACTTACGAACTCATCGGCTTTGCCGGACAGCTCGGCGCCGACGCCGCCCTGTTCATGGTCGGCAGCGAGGGGCAGCTCCCGGCTTATAACGGCGCGCTCTACCTGGCCGACGCCGGAACCTATGGCGAATACAACCCCGACCTGCACAAGCTTTTGATCCTCGACGCGGTCCAGAGGGAAAACCCCGACTACGTCGTCTTCCTGCACTCCTCCTACGGCTGGGACCTGGCCCCGCGGGTCGCCGCTGCTCTCAACGCAGCCCAGGTGTCCGAGGTCATCGGCATCCAGGACGGCGGTTTCGAGGTGGGTTGCTGCAACGGCAAGATGCGCAGGACCGTCAAATCCACCACGCAGAAAACGGTCCTCACCATCCAGGCCGGCGCCTTTCAGGGGGTACAGCCCGGCGGCACCCCGCAGGTCACCAAGTTGGCCACGGGCTCAACCTCCAGCCTGGAGTTCGTCGGCTATGAACCGGCCGAAGAAAAGGGCGTAGATCTCGCCAAAGCGGAAGTCATCGTCAGCGCCGGCCGCGGCGTAGGCAAGAAGGACAACGTCCAGATGGTCGCCGCGCTCGCCAGGGCGCTCGGCGGCGAGCTGGGGGCCAGTCGGCCGGTTGTGGATGCCGGATGGGTGGAGCACGACCACCAGGTCGGCACCACCGGCCAATCCGTCTCCCCCAAACTCTACGTGGCCTGCGGCATCTCCGGAGCCATCCAGCACCTGGCCGGCATGAAAAAATCCGATTTCATTATCGCCATCAACAAGGACAAGGACGCACCCATTGGAGAGGTGGCCGATGTTCTCGTGGTCGCCGACCTCATGCAGTTCGTACCGGCCCTGACGGCACAGCTGCTGAAATAGCAATTTCCTAAATTCAGAACGGCTTCGGAGGCAGAGAGTGAACATCCACGAATACCAGGCAAAGGCAATTTTGAGGCAGTTCGGTGTGCCAGTTCCCGACGGGCACGTCTGTTACAACGGCGCCAGCGCCCGGGAATGGTCCAAGCGCCTCGGGGAAGGACCCTGGGTGGTCAAGGCCCAGATCCACGCCGGCGGACGCGGCAAAGGCGGGGGCGTCAAACTGGCCCGCACGGCCGACGAGGTGCGCGACATCGCCCGCGGGATGCTCGGCATGACCCTGGTCACGCACCAGACCGGTTCCATCGGAAAGCTGGTGACGCGGGTGCTGGTGGAAAACGGCTGCAACATCGCCCGCGAACTGTACGTGAGCCTCGTCGTCGACCGCGGCAGCTCCAGGGTAACGGTCATGGCCTCCACCGAGGGGGGGATGGACATCGAGGAGGTCGCAGCAAAAACCCCCGAGAAGATATTCACGGAAACGATCGACCCCCTGGTGGGGCTCACCGCCTTCCAGTGCCGCCAGATCGCCTTCAGCCTCG
>Ga0209125_1000653_pt1 | contig 41614 bp, 39 predicted proteins | sample BarGraIncub1131A_FD_184503 | JGI IMG/M metagenome (GOLD analysis project Ga0209125, IMG submission 184503) | Arctic peat soil microbial communities from Barrow, Alaska - Barrow Graham LP Incubations 11-31A (SPAdes) (version 2) | ecosystem: Environmental > Terrestrial > Soil > Wetlands > Peat... | reverse complement strand
GCCTTAAATTTACCATAATCTGTAGGAGAAACAATTTTAATAGTAACATTATATTTTTTTTCAAAAGGTTCATACCTAGATTTTTTACTAACATCTGTATAATTTCCACCCCAATCAACTACAACCAATTCCTTAGGTGCCGTAGTTGCAGTTTTGGAACTACTGCCACACCCCGTAAGATTCAATACTAACCCTAACCCTAAAATACCTGCCAAAACTTTTTTCATTTTAATATCCCCCTTAAATTAATTTTTTTAATCTTTAATTATTGTACAATTATTTGAATCCCAACCTAAAATTATATTATTTCCAATGGAAAGTGTATCTTTAATTGAAGGTGAAGCTTTTATCATAACTTCTATGCCCTTGTTAATAGCTACTTTTACTTTTAAAGTGTCTCCCACAAATATAATCTCTTTAATACTAGCTTTGCAAGAATTTTCCCACTCACTGACATCCTTGATTATCGCTATATTTTCGGGCCTAAATACCAATAACATATCTTGTCCTACGCAATAATCACTATCATGATCTATTATTACTTTAATTTCATTATCATCAAAAGCTTTTACATAAGCTACTTCTTCTTCTAATCTTAAAATTTTACAATTCACCATATTTATTTCTCCAATAAACTCAGCAACAAATCTGGTTTTCGGTCTTTGATATATTCGCTCTGGTGTATCAATTTGTTCAACTTTGCCTTTATTCATGATACAAACCTTATCTGACATAGTAAGTGCTTCTTCCTGGTCATGTGTAACACTAATTGTTGTTATCCCCACCTTTTGTTGAATATGTTTTATTTCTAGCTGCATTTTTTGTCTCAAATTTTTATCTAGAGCACCTAATGGTTCATCGAGTAATAAAAGTGGAGGGTTAAATACAATTGCTCTTGCCAGTGCTACACGTTGCTGTTGACCACCACTTAATTGCTTTGGGTATCTTTCTTCCACATTTTCTAGATCCACTAATTTTAATAACTCCGTAACTTTTTTCTTTATGTCTACTTTAGAATATTTTCTTATTTTAAGTGGATAAGCAATGTTTTGGAAAACAGTCATATGCGGAAATAAAGCATAATTTTGAAATAGCATACCAATATTTCGCTCATAGGGCTTTTTGCTTTCGATATTATCTTTGTTAAGAAGTATTTCCCCAGAATTAATTTTTTCAAAACCTGCAATTAATTTTAATAAAGAAGTTTTTCCGGAACCACTTGGACCAAGTATTGTTAAAAATTCTCCCTTATTAATATTTATAGATACATCATCCACTGCTTTAAAAGTCTTATAAAGTTTTGTAACATTACTTAATAATAAATTTGCTCCCATTTCCATTTTTAATCCACCCCCAAGTATATAATGACACTTACTACATCTCAAAATTTCATTATAGCAAGTTAATTTAATTGTTTTAATAATTGCTACACTTATAATTTATCATATCGCTAATCATTTTGATATGTCCACTATAGACAAACATCATACCTCTTATTTGTTCATTGTATATTATTAAAAGGTTGATATTGCTCAATTATTATTTTTTAAAATGGAAATATATGAATTTAATTTTGATAATTAGAATCCTTTGGGATTAGATAAAACTTACTCATACTAATACTATTTGAGTATTTCGAACTATTTGTTTATTGAATGAAATATCTATCTAACTTTCAAAACTTAATAGTGGTATTATAACTTCAATATGATATAGATCTCATTTTACAATGTATACAATGGACAAATTAAAGCCAATATTATGTGTATAGTGGACATATGAATATTAATTTCAATATGATAAATTATAAATGTAATATTTATCAAATAAGTAATAAAATTTTAGGAGGTACAATATGATTACTGAAAAAAACGCCAAAATCGTTACATCTGAAATTCCAGGTGCAAAATCAAGAGAGCTATTTGAGCGAAGAAAAAATGTTGTCGCAAGAGGAATAAGCTATAGTAATGAAGTTTTTGTTAAAGAAGCAAAGGGCGCACTTATAAAAGATGTAGATGATAATATTTATGTAGATTTCGCAGCTGGCATCGGCGTTGTAAATGTTGGACATTGCCCTGGCGAGGTGGTTGATGCTATAAAGGCCCAAAGTGATAAATTCATACATTCATCTTTTAATGTAAATATGTATGAGTTATATGTTGAAATGGCAGAGAAGCTCGCTACCTTATCACCTGGCAACTTTCCAAAGAAAGTTATGTTTGCAAACACTGGCGCTGAGGCTGTAGAGAATGCTGTTAAAATTTCCAGAAAATATACTGGCAAAACCGGTGTAATATCGCTAGAATCCGCTTTTCACGGACGTACATTTATGACAATGAGTCTTACTAGTAAAGTAATGCCATATAAAGATGGATTTTCACCCTTTGCAAGTGATACCTACAAAATTCCATCTGCATATTGCTACAGATGTCCCTTTGGCAGTTCATATCCCACCTGTGGCATTGCTTGTGCAGAGAAACTTAGAACTATGCTTAAAAGTGAATTATCTCCGGGCATTATTGCAGCAATGATTGTAGAACCAGTTCAAGGTGAGGGTGGCGTTATTGTACAGCCTAAAGAGTTTTTAAAGGCAATTGAGTCAATTTGTAATGAAAATGAGATTGTTTTTATTATGGATGAAATTCAAGCTGGTTTTGCAAGGACCGGAAAGCTATTCGCTTGTGATAACTTTGGTGTGCAACCAGATTTAATTACTGTTTCAAAATCAATAGCTGCAGGGGTTCCTCTCAGTGCTGTAATAGGAAAAACAAACATAATTGATGCTCCTGTACCCGGATCACTTGGTGGAACCTTTAGTGGAAATCCTTTGGCCCTTGCTGCTGGGCTCAAGGTTTTGGAAATAATAGAAAGAGATAAACTGGCAGATAGAGCTGTAGAAATAGGCAACCGGATGAAGAAAAGACTTATTGAAATGCAAGAAAAGTATGAAATAATTGGTGATGTTCGCGGCCTCGGTGCCATGGTTGGAATAGAACTCGTAAAAAACAGAAAAACTAAGGAGCCTGCTAAGGAATATATAAAAAAAATTACAGATGGGTGCCTCGCGAGAGGAGTAATAATAATCAGTTCAGGAATACTGGGTAATGTAATAAGGTTTTTGCCTCCTTTAGTAATTACAGATGACCAGCTAAACTATGGTCTCGATACTCTTGAAGATGTAATCAAGAATCTTTAAAATGAATAATAAAAAAAGGGCATACTAATCTTTATTTTGATTAATATGCTCTTTTTATATATTTAAAAACTTTTTAATTTTAATACATAATGTAATATGAAATATTACATTATCATCTTTTAAATCTACCCCTAATATTTCTTCTATTCTATTTATTCTATATTTCATTGTATTTCTATGAATATAGAGAAGTTCTGCAGACATTCCAATATTCTTTTGCTGTTCTAAATACATTTCTAAGGTTTCTAACAAATTGGAAGAATTTTTTGCATCATACTTTTCCAGTTTATAAAGAGTTTCTTCATATAAATTTCGCATTTCATCATAATTGCTCATGTCAAAAAATAGCCTATATACTCCTGTTTTTTTGTAATCGCTTACGAAATCAATCATACTATTACGCTTAGAAATATCTAAAGCCTTTTGAGCTGAAAATACAATTTTACTAAAATACTTAATTTCAGTTGTTCCTCCACCCAGCCCAATACTTACAGTTAGTCCTTTTATTCTTTCTTTTACCATAAGTTTAATTTCCTTCGCAATACGAACAACTTCATCCCTGTTATTTTTACCTTTGTCCATAGGAACCAAATTTATAAAAGAATCACTTTGAATCATATACAGAGCTTTTTTATTATGTTTATACATTATAGAATCCATAAGTTGTTGAACTAACATTTTTAATTCCTCAATGTCCTTTTCCTCACTCATATTATTTTTCTTTATATATTCTTTAAAGTTATCTATATCAGCCACAAGGGAATGGTAACATTTTTTAGAATTATAACCATATATAACAGCCTTGCTTAATGTTTCTTCTGTAATTTTTTCATTTCCAAATATTATTTCCTTCATAAAGCCATTCATGGATTCTTCTTTAAGTCTTGAATTAAATATTTTCCTGCATATGCTTTGTATGACATCAATAAGTTTAACCTCAAATGGTAGCTCATATATTGGAAAGTTCATAGAGTTAGCTAGCTCAATTACTTCCTTTGGAGTTTCTTTTATATACCTCCCCACGTTAATTACAAGCCCTGAAAGATCTCTCTTTTCTATATCTTTCACTAATTTAATAAGTGCATTTGTATCATTTTCAATTGATACTCCTGTTATAAAAAGAAGTTCTCCACCTTTAACCCATTCCGCCACATCAGCTATATCCACCACATGAGCCCAGGTTATTATTCTTTTAATTCCTCCCTGGCCTGCTACTAATATAATTTTTTCTAAGTGTGGCAACTTAACCATTTCTTCACAAGTTAGGAACATTTGTTTTTACCTTCAGTGTTTCCAAACCGTAATTCTGTGTACATTAGAATTAGCCCCTTTCTTATTATTTTAAAATGATTTATCTTATCATATTTTCACTTATTATACCATATCTTTAAGTTTGGCTAGTAATATCATCATTTAAAATTATAGATTAGGATTTAGTTTGACCCCCTCTCTATATATTACTTTTTTCTTCTAAATTTCTATATTTTTTAATTAATTCTTTCTTAAGGAGCCAAAGTTGCTGTGATAAATCCACATAGTATTTATGTGGGTTGGAAAATCTTTTGACCTCTATACCCATGCTATCTACTTGTTTTTTACAATAAGACCTGATTTCTTCTATAGCCGGTAAATCATATACGCATTCTCCATTAACAAAAACTGGTACTTGAAGCTTTACAGCATAAAAATTAGAAATCTTTTTCTTCTTCCAAATAAGAACTGGATCAAATATTATATAAGGTTCTGCTTCATTTATAACTTCACCCGCAAATGTAATAACATCGGCAATTGCTTTATTTGTATCCTTGTCGTATAATCTCCAACACATTTTGTATCCTGGATTAATTATTTTTCCTTCGCTTTCACTTAGCTTTATTCTTGGAACAATTTGTCCTTCTTCTACAACTGCCACCAATTTATAAACACCACCAAACACTGGGTCTGATTTAGCAGTAACCATTCTTTCTCCAACTCCAAATACATCTATTTTAGCATCTTGGTTTAATAATTCAGTAATGATGTGTTCATCTAAACTGTTAGAAACTACTATTTTACAATCAGGTAGCCCAGCTTCATCAAGCATAGTTCTCACTTTCTTTGAAAGATAAGCAAGATCTCCACTATCAAGTCTTATCCCTTTTAATCTTTTTCCAAGTGGCTCTAAAACATCCTTTGAAGTCTTAATAGCATTTGGGATTCCACTTCCTAAAACATTATAAGTATCTACAAGTAGAGTACACGTATCTGGGTAAGTCTTTGCATATATTTCAAAGGCCTTGTATTCATCTCCGAAAAATTGTATCCATGAGTGAGCCATTGTTCCACTAGCTGGTATTCCAAACATTTTCTCAGCTATCGTCGTAGCTGTCCCGCTTACGCCACCAATATAAGAAGCTCTTGCTCCCATTATAGCAGCATCAGCACCATGAGTTCTTCTTGCTCCCAGTTCTAAAACCGGTCTTCCTTGTGCAGCTCTTACTATTCTACTTGCCTTAGTCGCCATTAAGCTTTGGTGATTAATTGTTAGTAATAACATAGTTTCTATAAGCTGTGCTTCGATTACTTTCGCCTTAATTGTTACAAGTGCCTCATTAGGAAATACTACTGTCCCTTCTGGAATTGCGTATATATCTCCTGAGAATTTAAATGTTAAGAGATATTCTAAAAACTTCTCAGATAAAACTCCCTTGCTTCTTAAGAAATCAACATCATTTTGTGTAAACTTCAACTTATTAATAAAGTTTACAAGTTGTTCGAGTCCTGCTACTATTGAGAAACCTGCTCCATCCGGATTCTTTCTGTAAAACATATCGAAATACACGATTGTATCTGAAACCCCATTTTCAAAATACCCATTTGACATTGTTAGTTCATAGAAATCCATTAACATTGAAAGGTTTCTTTCTTCTTTAATATTAAAACTATCTATTATTTTAGTCATTTTCATCATTCTCCTTTAATATATTCATTTTTTAAGTTAATTTAAGCATTTAATACTTTTACATAATTTCAACTTTTAAATAATTAATATTTTGACTATCTTGATTTTTAAATTTAAGTATTTCATTTATTATATATTCACTAATATTTTTAACTAGCCTCCTACTAAATATTAGGCGTTTTGAGTTATAATGTCTTATCACTTCGATTTCTAAACTAAATGAATTTATTGATAATGTATATGCAATAGTCTTTTTGAATAAATTCCCTGTATCAACAGTGAATACTAAATCCATACTATATTCTTGATACTCATTACCACTTATATAAACTTTTCTATTGTAATCTTTAGCTATTCCGTAAAGATTGCTGATTCTGTCGTCTTTTATCAATTCATTTAATATTGACCCCATATAATAATTCATCATTCACACTCTCTCCTTGCTTCATATTTAGTTCTATGATGATACAAAGCCTTTTTAAAAAATACCGTTTCCTTTTTTTTGTTTTCCTTATTGCTTTGTATCTGTTCGATACTATCACTGTACCATATGATATGTTATTGTCAATATTAATGTTATTTAATATTGACATATTCTACAATAATCGTATATCTTTAAAAGACTATTGTATTACTTTCGCAAGAAAATAGTCTTTTAACTATTAATGATAATTTTATTTTATAGTATCTACTACCTCTATCCCATTGGACTTCATTTCCCATAGGGATATAACTTTCATTAAATCACCATCATGTGTTTCGAAATCAAATGTTTCTACCGAGTCTATTGGCACAATAATTCTTCTATCAATGTTTTTTTGGTTAAAATATGTTTTTAATGTTTCAGCAAAATGCTTAACACATATGTCAGTTGAACAACCTTCTATAATATAATTTTCAATTTGATCTTCATTTTCATGAAGCCATATTTTGAACTCTGGTGCATGGTACCCATTAGTACTGTTTTTATGAATCATTGTGGTATTACTATGTAGCGTTGCTCCACAATTTAATTCTGGAATAAGCTCTGCCTCTTCACTATTTTTTACGCAATGTTGTGCGTAAGTTTTAAACTCTACAGAATCTTCATCATGTTGCTCTAAAAAGAATACCTTCTTATAACCATATGTCCGCTCATTAATAGATACAATATTATCTATAATCTTTTCAACTCTCGGTGAAGACATTATTCCCGCATGGACAAATCCATTTACCATATCTACAACTATTAAAGCTGTTTTTTCTTTTGCAAGGTCAGTTAAATTAACTACCTTCCCTTTTATTTCATTTTGCATATCAAATATTTTATTTATTAATAAGTTTATCATGTATATCATACCCTTTCTCTATATATTTAAAAATTCTCTTTTTTAATATTTAGCACGGAAAATGATAATTTACCTATTCATCCAAAAAACTATGTTCCCAATTTTCATTAAACATATAACAGGTTGCAGGTCTTCCAGCCGTTGTTTTTTCTTTATCTATTTCTATAACCATTTTCTTAATCTTTCTTCTAAAATTAGCTCTTGATAAAGGTTTTTCTAAATGAAGAATAGCTTCATATAATTTCTGAGCCTCTCTTAACGTGAAATATTTTGGGAGTAATGAAAAAGCTATAGGTGTATATTCTATCTTATTTTCCAATCTCTCTAATGCACAATAAACCTCATCAATATGGTCAAAAGCAAGTTCATCCACGCTCCACACCAAAGGCTTATAGGAAGGTACTTTAATAGAAATAATTCCATTCTTAATAAATCTCTCAGTTACAAGGTATCCTATCTTAACCTCACCATCATCAGATACTAATGTTAGATTATAGAAATCAACTCTCTCTATTCCTGAATTATCAGATGAAATAAAATCTTTTCTTACAGTAAACCATTGTGCAAAGGTAGCGTCATCTCCTGCTATTGGTTTTATATTAGTTTTATCTGCTAAAGCCAAATAAGCTATGGAAATAACTCTCATTCTTGGGTCTCTTTCTACTAAATCACCAAATGTTTTTAATTGTTCAAAATATACACTATCAATATTAGTCTCTTCTTTCAATTCCCGGTAACATGCAGTACTTAAGGCTTCATCGATATTCACAAACCCTCCCGGAATTGCATAGCAGCCCATGTATGGGTGATCTCCCCTTTTAATTAAAAGCATTTTTAGTGCTTTATCAGGATCCTTTCCATCTACAGGTACATCATCTACCGTAAAAAGTAACATATCCACTGTATTAGATGGTCTATCATAACTTCCCGGTATATAACTATCTAAGAACTCTTTTTCAGTTAATCCATTTTTATTTTTTATATCTATATTTCTCATAATTATTTTCCCTTTCTTATATGAATTATTATTTTTATGACTATTCACAATTATTTCTCAATTCATTACTATGGTGATATACACCTTAGCACCATTACAGTACAAAGTCAATAGACTTTATCAAACGAAGTTTCTTAAAAAAAGATTATAAATTTAATTTAATCGCTTTAAATAACTATACTTGATAAAATATGCCTAAAAATACTGTAAAGCTCTAAATTTTATGCTACATAATTAATTTATTTAGTTTTTATTGTGTTGAGATATAAATTGAAGTTAGTATATCGTTTTAAAGAATTAGTATCTTTTTTTATAAACTCCCAAGTCTCCTTATATTCACCATTTAGAGCAAACTCTAAACTACTCATAAATTCAATAAAATTAGCTGGATTAGTTATGAACTTATCTTCAAATTGTTCAGAATATTTTCGCTTTTCCTCTGGGCAAACACTTTGCTTGTTATGAATTACATGCTCTAAATTAGAAGAAAAAAAGTATATTCGATAAGGTAAATTAACATATACAACATTTGTAGAAGATAATTTACTAAGTATTTGTGATTTTTGTTTGTTTCGTTTTTTTATATTATCAATATTCTTAGCATATATATTTTGTGTATTATACTCTATGTTATCAACATCTTTTTTTAAAACTAAATCATCACTAATATATGCACCATCTGTGTCCACCAAATGAATTATATTTAATATATCACTTTTTTTATATACATTACCATCTATAAACTCTTTTATATAATCTGTAATTTTTTTGTGTATATTACCTGCATTAACTCCATTTTTCGTCGTAATATCACCATTAATAATCTTAAATTTTACAATTTTATCCTTTTCAATGATTTTAGAAAGAACTAATGCCAATGAATTTTTGTCGGTAATCCCCTCAACAATAAATAAAACTATTCTCTTACTCATCCCCAAAAATATCACCTGCTTTTCTAAATGCGTGGGCAATTTCAAAACTATTTGTTTCTTCGTAAATGCATTCATTAAGCCCACCTAAATCAACGCCTCTTAAATATACATTTCTAAGGTTATTATTGCTTTTTATATTTGTTATTCTTATAAATCTATTTTGTGGATTAGCAGTACTAAAAACTAATGATTCCTTCTCGAGCATTTCTAGTGCACGCAAATTATGTGAGGTAAATATAAACTGTCCTTTTCCTTCCTGCTCAATTATCTTTAATAACTCACCTAGTAAATATTCGAATATGCCAGCATCAAGCTCATCAACAATTAAACAAATTGATGGGTTATTAAACATAGAAATCAATGTGCTTAATATAGAAATTATCTTTTTTATACCCTCTGATTCATATTTAAGAGGGATTTTTATATCTTTTTTAATGGAAAGTAATTGTATCCTAATCATTTCTTTTCCACTTTTACATATCTCATTTCCTAAGTTATTAATTTCTAATTGTAAATTAGGAATAATAGTGCTTAAAACAATATTTAGCTGTTTTATAATTTTAACAGCGATATTATATCTTTTTTTATCTATATTAGATATACCTAATAAATTAATTGCAATATCTCCACTAGTTACACCACCATCGTTATTTTCCATCCTAAAACTTAAAGGCATAAAATTAAGACTTATTGTAGCCGAATGCTCATTCGTTATTACAAATAAATTTACTCTAGCAAAACGCTTTATAGCACTAATAATGTAAAAATAATCTAAATTAGTAGAATTACTTTTAAAAATCTCTTCTAAACTATCATTAAAAATGAATGATGTCTTTTCCTTAATTGATAGCCTTTTGCACACTTCAAGATTAAATTCATTTTCCTTACTATTTTTTGTTAACTCATTATAACGCAATTTGGGCAAAATAGAGGCGTGCCCTGAATCCATAGTATATTCAATTATATCAATTTTTCTTTTTTTGTTTTCTTCATTTATTTGGGAATAACTTAATTTCTCATTATATAATTCTGCACCATCGTCTTTTTTTCTTAAAGAAAATTCATAATAGACCAAAAATTTCTGATCTTTTTTTTCAACGTAAAAAATAAATTTTAATGTTGCCTTATCTTCCAACTCATGTATATAATTTTTAATATCATCCGGCAATTTTTCACCACTCGCTATAATTTTAAACAACCTAAACGCTTCTATTATTGTTGTTTTACCTGAACCATTTTGTCCATAAATCCCAACTATATCTGATTTTCCTCTATAGTAATTTTTCTGTTTATAACTTAGTAATTCAATAGTTCCCTTTTGAATATTCTTAAAACCCTCTAGTTCAATACTTTGTATTCTTATAATTGTTTCTCTCATAAATTTCACTCCCATATATGTAAATCATGTATTAACTACAGTATATTAACAGTTTCTTTTATTAAATTGATACAAAATGTTTCTTTTCTTCTTTATATGTTATATATTATATCACATTTAAATTATATTATTCATAATACTATATATTAGTATATTTAAAAAACTATCCATTATTAAATATAAAGACAGGAGCAAGGGATAATTTATAATTATCCCTTGCTCCTTAAATAATTAGCATATTTTAACTCTATGCTCTTTTTAAAAAAACTATTTTAGATTAAATGCACTTACAATTTCATTAAGATTATCTGAGGAATGAGAAAGTATTTTCGATGCTTGCTCAACTTGTTTTGTTTGCTTTAAAGTAGAACTTATTAATTCTGATACTATTTCACTTCTATCATTATTTTTCGAAGCATCCTTATCAATTTTAGCCGCAAATTCACCCATGTTTTCTTTTATGAGATTTATTTCGTCTGCTTGAAGTTTAATTAAATCTGTAATTGACCGAACGTCATTAGTTACATGTGTTATCTCATTTTGGATTTTGTTAAAGGCTTCCATAGATTGAGAAACAATTTCGCTTTCTTCCTCAATTTTTGTGCCAATATTACGCACATTTTTTATTGTAATTTCAGTTTCATTTTGAAGAGATGAAATAAGTTTCCCTATAGACACAACTGCATCTGCAGACCCACTCGCAAGTTTTGACACTTCTTGTGCAACAACATTAAACCCTTTCCCAGCTTCACCTGCACGAGCAGATTCTATAGATGCGTTTAGTGCTAACATATGCGTTTGATCACTTATACCCCTTATTACATTAGTTACTTCTGTAATTTCTTCTGAGTATTTTTGGAGCGCACTTATGCTTTTAAGGGTATCTTTCATCCCAAATTCTAAATTTTTCATGCTAAGTATAACATTTTTGGAAACTTCAGTACTAGAATTAGCATAATTATTGGTATCTTGTATTTTAACACTTACATTTGTTATTAGACCATTCATATCATTTATTGAGTTTGATATGTGACTAAAATTATCATTGGTATCCCTAAAAATTTGATTTTGCCTTTTTGATGAGGATAAAAAATGAGATATAGATTTTTCTATAGTACTAGTATTCTCTTGTACGCTTTCGGCTAGTGACAACAGTGAATACGCAGACCCAGATGAATCTTTTGATGCTCTTCCCATTCTCTTTATAATCGTCATTTGATTATTAATAAATTTATTAAACCATCTCGCGAGCTCTCCGATTTCATCATTAGATTGTTTTCCTACTCTAAGTGTAAGGTCGCCTTCACCTTCAGCTATTTCTTTAAGAATTGAAATGGTAGATACTAATGGTTTCACCACTATTTTTTTCACAACATAATTTAAAAATAATGATATAAAAAGCCATACTATAAATAGTCTTGGTAAAACATATGAATTATTAGATAAAGATAATACATAATTGCCGAATATCAATATAGCACTTACTAGTGCTGATAACATTGGTAACTTAAAGTTTAGACTCTTAAAATTGTAAATCTCTGAAATATCAGCTTCACACATCATTCCCCAAGTCTCTGTACAATTAGGAGGTTCTATAATTATTCCTTTCCCACCTACCAATATATGTCTATAGTCTGGATAGCCTGGCCATGTATTTAAATTTTCTCTGTTCTGAATAGTATTTTTAACACCAGGATGCAATTCTAATGTTTCAGGATCATTAAAAATAATTTCAAATTCAGTGTGTTTTTCTATTTTTATAGTGCCCCATTTTTTTGTTTTTATGCCTTGCTTTAAATTATCTCCTAAGGTAAAGGTATCATCTTCAAAACGACTTCTAGAAATCGCTGTACCTACAGGGATTTTTCTATCTGAGTTTAACATAAAAATATAATTATCTCCAGATTCCTTAAATATGTGAGTATCCTCATCTTGTATAATATCTGACATTACATCATTAGGAATTCTCCCGCAGAGTACAGCCTTTCTACCGTTCAGTTTATTTTCATAGGGCAAAGAGAACATTAAAGTAACTTCATCAAAAAATTTAGAATTGCAATTTCCAATTTTCACAGTGTCATCGTCTATGTAAGGACCATACATAAGAGGACTATCTTTCATTCCCTCAATGAAATTAGGAAATGTTTTCATTTCCTTTTTTATACTTAATGTAGATGTAGATACATTAATGACTCCCTCCTTATTAATAATGAATAGCTCTGAAAAATCTTGAAATTGTAATCTTTTTACCTCAAGTAACTTTGTTAAATCCTGAAGATCAACTTCATTTTCATCTACATATGCCAAAATGGAATCTCGAGTAAGCTCAAGAGCAAGCCAAGTGTCTTTAAACCAGGTTTCTAAAGCTTTTTTTCTTCCTTTAGCAATACCCTCAAAAGATTTTTCAGAATTTAGTTTTATGTCTTTATTATAAAATTTTAAGTAATTCATGCCGTCCCCCTTAATATTCTGTATAAAACAGAATATTTTTATAATTATACAATAAATTAAGAAAGTAATCAATTAATATATTGATTGATTACTTTCTTAATTTTACTTCTATTTATTTCTTATTTCCTTTTAAAATTAGGCTAAAGCTCATCCAAGGCTGAAATCATTCTCTCTGCCCTCACATATCCCTTATTTACAAGCGAATAATACATAATAACACTTCCTTCTACAGATGAAATAGTTCCTTCGCCACTACATCTGGATGATGATAACGGCCTCTATTTACTGTTACTTTTTTATACTGAATTGATTTTTGTGGACACCACTGCATACAAGCAACGCATTGCTCACATTTATGTTGCCACTCAGGTTTACCCTCATTCATTTTTATATTATTAGCGGGGCAGACCTTAAGGCATATACCGCAACCATTACATTTCTGGTCTGTCCAAAAATTTTCATCTTTTTCATAAGGCTTAAAGCTACTGTAAATCATGCCACCAATAGTCCTCATTAATTTTTCAAAAGTTCCATTAACTTCAACTACCTCATTATTATTTATACTTTTAACAATAGTATCTATTTTTTCTTTTTCATTTTCAAAACATTTTTTTTGTTTTTTTGTAGAGTAAGGTTGGTAAATTACTTGATAATTTCCTGGCATCTTCATTTTAAATGCTGCTGATAGTTTAATGCCTTTGTCAGTTAACAAATTTTCTAATTGGGTTATTGAAGCACCTGCTGCTGCTCCAAAGGTTACAACAGTATAAACATATACACCTTTAGGTATATTAATTTTTTCAATAAACTCTTTAACTAAAAGAGGAATCCCAGAAGCGTATACCGGAAACACAATCCCGATTTTGTCTGATGTTGTATCATTGATTCCAATATTATTTTTACAAATTTGTATGATTTCTGTATCTCTAATCTGTGCCTTGATATCCTTTGCTACCTTTAAAGAATTACCTGTACCACTAAAACAATAAATTGTTGTTTTCATAAAAAAACACCCCTATACTTAATATTATTTTAATTAAAACAATCCCACTTGGAACTATTCCATCGTATATAATAATATTGTAACTCATTGTTAATGTCAATTTAACGGGGGTCATATGGAAAATGACTAAAATGTAGTTTATAAAAATATTATTTAAACGTAGATTCATCATGAGAAAATATAACCATATTATAGTATAATATAGTTATATAATTATTATAAATATTAAGGGGGTATTATTTTTGAAAAGTAGATTTTATTTAGGAATCATATTTATACTAATTGGTTTTAGCGTAGTATTTAAACAGCTAGGGCTTTGGGATTTGAGTAATTTTATATGGACTTGGTGGCCACTTTTACTAATAGGTGCTGGAATACTTCAGTTAAGTAAGAAACCTATTTCTAAAACTTCAGGAATTACGTTGTTTGTTCTTGGTACATTATTTCAATTGCGAGAACTCAATATTATTAATGTTAGCCTAGTAAAATTTATCTGGCCTGCCATTATTATAGCTATTGGTGTATCTCTGTTATTGCCTAGATCTTTTAAAAAAGAGAATTATGAATTCAGTAAAAAGGAAATTAACCAAGATGTGGTGGATGATTTAGCAATTTTCTCAGGTGTAAATAGTAGAAATATTTCTAATAACTTTAAGGGTGGCAGCCTTGTTGCCATTTTTGGTGGTATTGATATGGATCTTAGAGATGCTAACCTTTTAAATCAAGGTGCAAGAATAGACGTAACTGCTGCTTTTGGTGGTGTAAACATAATAGTACCTCCAGAATGGACGGTTATAGTGAAAGGAATTCCTATTTTCGGAGGATGGTCCAATAAAACTAGCAGCAAAAATTATATTAATCCAAATGCACCAGTTTTAACTTTGCATTGTTTTGTAGCCTTTGGTGGTGTTGAGATAAAAACCTTAGATCATCATAATTAAGTATAGTAGCTAAAAATTAAGGATATAGAACTTCTCTTTTAAAGAAAAATCCTATATCCTTTTTTTATAATCAAATGTTATTTTGACATAAAATCTTTGCCACGGTGCATATCAACTTCCTCTACTTTTATTACTTTGAGTGAATTAGTAATGTCTTTTTCTAAAGCTAAATTTCCATATTTATTCACTTCATTCATATCTTTTGGACCATGCCTAAGTGATGCTGCCCCACCTATGCATCCGCCAGTACAAGCCATTCCTTCTATAAAATTACCGTTTGCTCTGTTGAATTTCAATAATTTCAAGGCTTTATCACACTCAATAAGACCATCACAACTTATAGGTTTAAACTCAACTGAAACATTTTGAGAATCAACTAAGTGTTTTACTGCCTCAGTAAGACCACCTGATTTAGCAAAAATTCTTCCATGAAAAGAAGCGTTATTTAGGGGAAGTTCAACGCACTCTCTAATATCTATTTCAAAAGCGTCAAGCATTGCCTGAAGTTCTTCAAAAGTCAATACATAATCAGTAATGCCTTTTATATCTTCCTGTTTTATTTCCATTTTTTTAGCCGTGCAAGGTCCTATAAATACTATTTCAGCTAAAGGATCTGTTTTTTTAATTAGTTTAGAAATTGCTATCATCGGAGAAACTGTGCTTGAAACATGTTTACCCAGCTCTGGGTAATTTTTCTTAATATAGCTCACAAAAGCTGGGCAACAAGAGCTTGTCATAGTTTTTAGCTCCTGGATGGTTTCTATAAATTCTTTTGTTTCATTTTGCATTACCATATCTGCACCAATGGCGACTTCTATCACATCATGAAAACCCATTTTTTTTATACCTGAAACTACTTGTCCAATTTTAGCATAGGTAAATTGGCTAGCTATTGCAGGTGCAACCACAGCATAAACATGTATATTTTCATCTTTTTTTGATTTTAATAATATATTAGCAACATCTACTACTGAAGATTTATCCATAATTGCACCGAAAGGACATTGATAAACACAAGCACCACATTGTATGCATTTATCATTATCAATCACTGCTTTTTTATCTTCATCAATACTTAATGCTCCTGCATTACATGCTCTACGGCAAGGCCTCATGACATCAGAGATTGCATTGTACGGGCATGCAGTTTTGCATTTACCACATTCAACACATTTATTTGTGTCAATGTATGATCTTCGATTTATAGAGTGAATTGCACCCACAGGGCATACTTGAATACATTTGTGTGTTATGCAACCTCTACATGCTTCAGTAACCGTAAACCGTTGGATTGGGCATTCATCACAAGCAATATTTATTACTTCAATCACATTTTTATTCTTTTTACTTCCACCCATTACAAGTTTTATTCGCTCACCAATAATTGCTCTTTCCTTATGAATGCAACAACGGGTTTTTGCTTTAGGTCCTGGAACAAGAACCTTAAATAGATTTTTATGTTCTTTTTTTAAAGTTCCTTTAATACAGAGTTTAACTACTTCTTTTATTACCCCGTATTTTATCTCCTGTATATCATTGTCAAAATCTGCCAATTTTATCACTTCTCCTATTTTTATAATGTTAAGCTATATACCAATTTATTTTTTGAAAATAGAAAAAGATATTTATTTCCTATCTATGATAAAATTTTCATATATATAGTACTCCTAATTACAATTTTAATTACATTAAAATAATATCACGATGTTAACAAATGAGCAAGTGGGCCACTTAGGTACCCACGCCAACCAGTAGCCTTATATGTTATTAAATTCTATAAAAGGATAAAGGGAGTAAATTCCTCAGTGAAATTTACTCCCTTTTTCTAATGTAACCATATTATCTTAATGAAAACTTACATATAGCCGTATTATTATATTCATCCCCAGCTAATGTGCATCTCCTTATTATTTACCGAAAGTTTCTTTCCAGTCTTTAGAAAATTGTTCTATTCCTTTATCTGTTAATGGGTGCTTTATCATTTGTTTAATTATTTTAAGAGGCACTGTAGCAATATGTGAACCTGCAACTGCTGCATCTGTAACATGCATTGGGTTTCTTATACTTGCAGCAATTATTTCAGTATCAATTCCGTGCACTTTAAATATTGTAACGATAGTTCTTATTAAATCCATAGCATTAGCATTTATATCATCAAGTCTTCCGATGAAAGGGCTAACATAAGTAGCTCCTGCTCTTGCAGCAAGTAACGCTTGACCCGCACCAAATATTAATGTTACATTTGTTTTTATTCCTTCTTTTGAAAGTACTTTAACAGCCTTTAACCCATCCTCAGTCATTGGAATTTTAACAATCATGTTCTCATGAATTTTCGCTATTTCTCTTCCTTCTTTAATCATGCCTACTGAATCTAAAGCAATAACTTCTCCACTTATAGGTCCTTCTACAATAGATGCTATTTCTTTTATAACTTCATTAAAGTCTCTACCTTCTTTTGCTATTAGTGATGGGTTAGTAGTTACACCACAAATAACACCCATTTCATTAGCTTCACGAATATCACAAACATTTGCTGTATCAATAAATAATTTCATATACTTTTCCTCCTCGTAAAAGGTTGAATAAATCATATCCACCTTTTATTTTATTTAATCTATAGAATAATTTTTTAAGAATAGTCACTACTTATCTTTTTCCTCTTTATTTTTATCTAGTGCATCATTAATTTTTTTTACAAGCCTTTCCTTAGCATCACCTAACTTCTCCGTTAAATCGCCCTTTCGTGACTGAATCTTTCCTTTAAGTTCTGTCTCCTCGCTACCGGTAGCCTTTCCAACAGCCTCAATAGTTTTTCCAATAACTTTATCCTTTGCACTATTAAATTTGTTTTTAATATCAGACATCTCGCGCCTCCATTTGATTTATTTGAATTTTAAGTTTATTTATCATACTATGTATACACCTTACCATCATTATCACGACCTTTCAATTATATTTATAAATAAAAAAAGGTATAACATTATCGTTTCACTACAAATATTTCTAACTTAAATCATATCAACAAACTTATCAACAAGTATGGGATCAAACTGGATTCCTTTGAATTTTATAATTTCCACCAGAGCCTTTTCTTTGGACAGTGCCTTTCTATATGGTCGGTTGTTCGTCATAGCATCGAAGGTATCAACAATTGAAAGTATCCTGCTCTGAATTGGAATCTCTTCGCCCGTAAGCTTGAATGGATAGCCATTACCATCCCACCACTCATGATGTTTAAGCACCCAATCAGAAATGTGCGAGAGGTCCGGAGAAGACTTTGCTATACGGTAACCGATTTCCGAATGCATCTTCATCTGGCTCATCTCTTCTTTAGTAAGCCTTCCTGGTTTAAAAAGTATTCTGTCGGGTATTCCAACCTTCCCAATATCGTGAAATTGGGCCAAAAGACGCATGTCCTCTATATCATTTTTCGACATGCCTATCGTTTTAGCCAGATTGCCGGATAACTCCTTCATCCTGTCTCCATGACCTTCGGTAATAAAGTCTCGGGCTTCTAGCATTTTAGTTAGAATAGCAATATTTTTACTCTTCTTGCTCTGGCGGTGATGAAGTTTTTCACGATACATCAGATCATCTGCCATTTTGAGTAGTTTTCTTAAATCCTTTTGTTTACTATCCCCAACAACATAACCTAGCGACATGCTTACGGGTATAATACGATCCTCAGAATTAATAATATTTAATAATTTATCAATTTTTAATTCTATGTCTGCGATTTCTTTAGTGGTGGTGTGTTCAACTAATACAGCAAACTCATTTCCACCAATCCTTGCAACTACGTCATCTTTACCAAAACAATCGCATAAAACATTTGCAGCTATTTTTAAATATTCATCACCTACAGCATGTCCATGAGTATCGTTGACCAGTTTTAAACCGTCAATATCAATAACGACAATACCTACTCCTATGGTTTCTTCATTGTTATATTTATCCAATTTATGTTCAAAATAGTTTCTGTTATAAATACCCGTTTGAGTATCACGAATACTCATGTTATAAAGTCTAGTCTCTGTTTTTTTACGTTGAGAAATATCCCTAACAACAGCCATCACCTTGTCGTCTCCGCATAAAACAAATCTTGTTTCAAAAAATATATCCTTTCCTAATTTTTGAGAAGAAAACTCAAATGTTTGAATTTCACCTGTCTCAAATAGTTTTTCAATATTTTGAAATATGCAATCAACAATATGCATCTCAACAAACTCTAAGTCCTTGATATTTTTACCTAAAAATGCATCCTGCATATGAGAGGAAATAATGGTATTTTCTAAATAATTATCAATTAAATTCCCATTACGGTCCAATAAAAAAAACATGTCAGGAATCACCTTTAAAAATGCAATTAGTCTATTTTCACTTTCTCTTAGGGCCTTTTCTGCGTTTACTCTATCAGTAACAAGCGTATCCGTGAGTTCTACATTCTTGATTTTCACTTTTTTCTCAAGACTTAAATTCTTCATAAACAAAAATGCAATTAAGGAAGCGGTGGTCATCAATGCAATAAGAAATGTAAATTTGTTGGCATTATGACTCAAGATATCTTTATGTTCTAATACAAAAATTATAAATATAGTTATACAAAAGAACTGAAATATATTTTTAAATAACTTTATCATATAACCATCACCCCTCTACTAAAATGTAAACGTAAACAAAATACAGTTAACTATGTATTTATATAGTTCCCTATTCTTCAAATCCCACTTTTATCCTTTATTTTTAAATTATATCATATATCTATTAATTATTTGTACATAATTATCTTTTTTAAAAAATAATAGATAAACAGGGTGAATTATTACACTCAAGTATTAACGTCATTAAAAGAGGTATAGCAAAATTTTGCTATACCTCTTTTGTACATTCTACATTTAGTACATGCCTTTGTACTCCCCCCATAGGATTAAGTTAATTTATAAAACTAATATCCACAACTATGGCCTACAACCACTACCGTAATATCAGTCGTCATTGGTTTTTTTCTCATTACAGAATATAATCTGCATATTCTAGTTTTAGTTTGACAATTAACACATACACCTGTTGTTGTACATGGGTTCGGACATCCAAGTCTTTTATTGTTCATAGGAGCTGCTATAGTTTGTAATCTTTCAAAAGCAGCAGCCTCATTCAAGCATACTTTATCAACACTTACTACAACTATAACCTTTTCCGGCCCAAAGTTCATAGCAGCTATTCTATTTCCCATACCGTCTACATTTACAAGTATCCCGTCCATCGTAATCGCATTACTACTACATAAGTATAAGTCACTTAACATCTCTTTTTTTGCCGTAGCTACCACTTCTTCACGAGTAAGTCCGAGTGCACCATGGTCTATTACAATGCCACCAGCAGCCTTAACCTTATCTTGAATTCCCATGTTTTTTATTGTCATTGATCCACCAAAGCCTACTGTAGCTCCAGATCTTACATTTTTCATGATAAATTCCGTTGCTTCATGCGCAGTTTGTAAATATATTGCATCAAAATCATTCTTTTTCAAAGCGTCTACTACCCTTTTCCCAACTGTTTCTTTATGCCAATTTTTCACTTCCATATTTATTCCTCCATATTTTTTATAGTAATTAATTATTTATCAGCTATTATAAGATGAATCGGCTTAAGCCCATATTCCTAATTTAATTATACTATTGTAAGTGCAATTTAGATATGAAAAGTAAAGAGCATATCAATTACGATAGGCTAAAAGCTTACTATACATTCATATTAATGGTACAAGTTCTAGGATATTTTACCTTTGCTAAAAAATAATGTTTAAGTTATAATTTTATGAATAATGGAGGTGTCTTTTATGAACGTTGATTTTTCTAATATTAATTTAAATACCATTATTATGTTTGCATTAGCCATATTGCTTGCTTATCTTGGTATTACAGTGTTTAAAATAATCGGAAGAATATTGAGTATTACACTTTGTATATTTCTTTTAGTATATGTCCTTCAACAAATAGGTATTACAATACCTGTATTATCCGATATCCTTAGATATCTTATGCAACTAATAAATCCAATTATCAATGATGTAAAACAACTAACTGGCTCAGTAAAACTAAAGTAGACAGAGGGGTATCCTCTCTGTCACTTCTACTTCCTAGATATCTGATCTACATCTTGAATATTTAAGAAATCCGTCATTGATATTTAGCTCTATAATTCCTGTTTCATTCAAGTACTCAATATAAGACCTTAACATTCTTTCTATTACAATATATCTCTCTCTGTTCTTCACACGAATATCGAATTTCTTAATAACGGCCTTTAGAATATCTTCCATTGTCATAACACCATTTATGACAGCATATACACTTGTCGCTCTGTTCTTATAAAAAGCTATATTATCAGCTATAAGGTTTGTAATATCATTATATATACCTTTATGTGCAACTATATACTTACTATTTTTTAAGTTACAAAGCTTTGATTTACTTTCCAAATCCTCGCTGAGTATATAAGCATAAGGCATTTTAGCCCCCTTCATTACCTCATAGCTTATGAGGGTATCTCCTAAATATGCAACATCATCAGGAGTCATAATACATATATGTGCAGGACTATGCCCTGGTGTATGTAGTACTTCAAAATTAACGCCGCACATATATATTGTATTTTGATTATCAAAAATCATAATATCCGTTGCGCAAACCATATGTCCATAATGATCTGTAACATCTGATAATGTCTGGGTACTGTAATAAAGCTTGAGATTGATTTCTGAACTACAAACAAGTGCTTCATATGCTGGCATAGCGATGATACATTTATATTTTTTCTTTAAATGTGTATTATTGCCTATATGGTCTATATGAGCGTGACTACATATTATACCAACTACCTTAAAGTTGTTTTTTTCCAGAATCTCATCTATTCCTTCCCTCTGACCTTTTGCCCATCCTGAATCCAGCATAATAATTTCTTCTTCATTAATTTTATAAAATGGTATGTATGTCATTCCAGTCTCAATACAAAATGTATTTCCCTTTATTTCTCTTATTTTCATGCATTATCTTTAGCGAGAGTATGTGTTTAAAATTACACAAAACCACCAAATACTCACTTCCTTTCTTCTTACTTAATTTTGTCATATAAAATTTTAATCATTTCAGTCATTAATTTTAATTCCTCAAGTGATGTTGCAATTTCTTGAAGTATTGCTACTTGTCCCTATTTTAAACTAATAGCTTACTAAGTACAATGATTTCATTATGGTAAAGACCAGCAAACCCTGGTCTTTATTAAATCCTATATACTATTAGCTATTTTATTTTCCAAGCTGTCACATATTCCTCAAGTATTTTATGAAGTACCTTCCCAATTTCACTGTAGTGCTCATCATCAAGGTTTGCCAATGATATTCTAATTGACCATTCTGGTCCATGAAACCCTCCACCACTTAATAAAACTATTGAAGATTCTTGCGCTAAACGAAAAAGAATATCTACTGGCTTATAATTTCCCTTTAAATACGTGGCAAACTTATCACCATAATATCGACATGCCCACTCCAGTAAATCAAATTCTGTATAATATGCGGCGTCGAGGGGATCTTTTCGTAAATCCAAACCCAAACCCTCAAATAAGAGCCTTTGGCGACGACGGCAAATATCTTTTGTAAGTTGCTTATATCTATTTTCTTTATCAAGGAGTGCAAATACCGAAAAAAACGCCATTTGTATTTGCGAAGGTGTCGATAACCCTGCGGTATGGTTTAGTGCTACCTGCCTGCTATCTGCAACTATTCTATCAATAAATAAGATTTCTTCAGGATTAGTAGATAATATTGAATAACGTCTCGTCGATCTTTCTTTTTCTTCTTGAGGTAATTCTCTTAATAATTTATCAAATACATTGTCTTCATAAAGAGCAATTGTCCCAAGTCTCCATCCTGTTACACCAAAATACTTAGAGAAGGAATATACTCCTATTGAATTATAGGGTAAATCGGCTACTAAAGAGCGAAAATTATCAACGAAAGTTCCATAAACATCATCTGAAATAATCATTAAGTTGGGATTATCTTTTTTAACTATACTTTTTAAAAGCTCAACTGTTTCGGGTCTCACTGCCACAGATGGGGGATTGCTTGGATTTACAATAAACAAAGCTTTTATAGATGGATCTCTAAGTTTTTCAATTTGAGAATCGGGATATTGCCACGTATGACTGCCATCCGGGGTTGTTTCTTCAGCTAAGAGCTCCACAACATCGAAGTTATAACGAGGTAAATGTGGAATTTCTAGATAAGGTGTAAAGATTGGTGCCATAAGTGCAACTCTATCACCAATTGATAGTATATTATTAGCAATCAAGCTATCAAATATATAACACATTCCTGCTGTAGCACCTTCTACAGCAAACAATTTAAATCTTCCAGCTGGCGGGGCGTTATAGCACAATTCTTGAATAAGATAATCATGAACAACTTTTTCAACATGAGTGAGCATTCTGTCTGGTTGTGGATAATTATCACCGATAATACCATCCACTAGTTCATGTACCCAATCATCTGTATTAAATCCTTTGGATAATGTTCCATATTCAATAATGTTTTTAAGAAGTCTTGCTCCTGGATAACTAGGATTTCTCTTAATAAATTGATCAAAGCGTTCCCCAATTCCTAATTTTTGGGGCATACCGGCAAGATCATTATTATTCCATACTCTACGTGATTCCTCTACTGAAAAAAGACCAAATGTAAAAAAGGCTTCCCGAGGAGTGGCGGCAGTCCAATTGGGATTTCCTCTACCTGCGTCTAATAATGAATGAGCACCTTTTTCTTTTGATTCCTCGGCAAGACTAATTAATTTATTTTTAAGTTCAAATGGACTTACCTTACCATAAATATGTTCTATTTCTTTCCGCCTAACATCAAATGTATCCATACCTAACCTCCTCATATAACCATATACATTATTATTTGGAATTAATAAAGTTTTATTCTATAATAATGTGATACTTTATATAAAGTATCAGCCATTTATTTGATTAAGAATATAATATAGTAAGTGCAAAGGCTCCATCTTGCTTGTATGTCATATTTACCTTGTTTACACTACCTAGAAACTATAGTATATTAGATAATAAGTATAATTAATTTTAGTAATTATAATCTGACCTAAATCTATTTTAAAATCATATGAAGGGGGGTGATAACAATGGGGAGCTTCATTTCATCTAACTATACTCACCTTGAGGATATCCAATTTAATATATATGACTCAGATATTTCATATTATGGTGGAAATCAGTACTGGTTTCCAAATAAATTTCATCAACTTAACGGTTGTGGTCCTGTTGTAGCAGCTAATATTACTGCATATTTATCTCAAACCTTTCCAGATAAATATAATTCTTTATACCCTTACAAAGGTATTGTTAATAAGAAAGATTTTATTCTGCACATGGTTGAAATTCGAAAATACGTAAGGCCAGGAATCTTCGGACTTACCTCAGTTCAAAAATTTTCAGATAATGTTTTGGCTTTTTCAAAAAATAAAGGGGTTTCTTTAGTTCCTCATATTCTAGATGAGAAAGCTGATAGTATCGAGGAAGCTATAAGCTTTATTTTAGAGGCCTTATCTAAAAGAATTCCTGTTGCTATTCTAGTTCTTAAACACCAAATAAAGGAATTTAAAGAATATACTTGGCACTGGATGACAATTACTGGCTTAAATTTAAATTCACAATCTAATAAATATTACATTTCAGTTTCCACTTATGGGGAATTTAGAAAGATAGATTTAGAATTACTTTGGAATCAACGGCGCTTAAAAGATATAATAAGGCTAGCATATTTCACTTAACGGTTCGCATTCAAGCACTCATAATGATTATAACTCTATATAAATCTTATGAGGCGCTATTGGATGTTTTTTTAGGTCTAAATTCAAATGGATATTTATGTAATAAACTAATAAACATTTCAAAACCTCATTTGGAATGTTTACAAGTATGGTATTATAAAAGATATAATTATATTTAAATCAACCTTGTTAATAAATAATGTAAAAGGAGACTTAAAATGATATCTAATAAAATGAAAGATTTAGTTGCTACTAGTTCAATAATACGAGCTATGTTTGAAGAAGGTAAAAGATTATCTGATATTTATGGAGAAGAAAATGTTTTTGATTACAGCTTAGGTAATCCCAATGTTTCACCACCAGAAAATATTAAAATTGAAATCAACAAAATATTAAATGAAACCGCACCCAAACTAGTACATGGGTATATGAATAATTCTGGATATGAAGATGTTAGATCTAAAATAGCTGACTTTTTAAATAAAAAACATGAATTAAATATTTCAAGCAATAACATAGTCATGACCTGTGGCGCAGCAGGGGGATTAAATATTTTACTAAAAACACTACTTAACCCCGAGGATGAGGTTATTGTTTTCGCACCATTTTTTGGCGAATACAGAAACTATGTGAATAATTTTGATGGAAAGCTTATAGTCGTTTCTACAGATATTGATACCTTTGAACCTGATATGCAATTATTGAAAGATAAAATAAATAGCAAAACAAAAGCAATTATTATTAATTCACCAAATAATCCAACAGGTGTTGTATATTCAGAAAAGGTTATACAGGATTTAGCTAAATTGCTATGCGCTAAAGAAAAAGAGTTAGGTACAAGCATATATCTGATTTCTGATGAGCCATATAGAGAAATAGTTTATGATAATGTACGTGTTCCATATATTTTAAAATACTATAAAAATTCATTCATTGGTTATTCATACAGTAAGTCATTGTCACTACCTGGCGAGAGAATAGGGTATGTAGTTGCAAATTCGAATATGGATTCCTTTGACGATATAATGACATCATTAAATGTAGCTAACAGAATTTTAGGTTTTGTAAATGCACCATCACTTTTCCAGAGAGTCATTGCAAATTGCCTAGATGCTGAAGTTGATGTAAGTATATATAAAAGGAATAGAGATATCTTATATAACCATCTCATAAAAATAGGCTTTACTTGCGTAAAACCCCAAGGAGCATTTTATCTATTTATTAGAACACCAATAGCGGATGATAAAAAGTTCTGCGAAGACGCAAAACAATTTAACCTATTACTGGTAGCTGGCTCCGCTTTTGGATGCCCTGGACATGCAAGATTATCGTATTGCATAGATTACACGAGAATTCAAAATTCATTGCCCGCTTTTGATAAATTAGCTAAAGTATATCCTAATACAATTTTATAATTTGTTCAAAAATAACATCAATTTAAAATAAATCGATGTTATTTTTTTATTAAGCGAACTTGTCATTGTACCTCCTGAGGATGTCAGACTAGATTTTTCTAATATGTCCTCATTTCTATCCTATTCCTGCCATTATTTTTAGCTAAATAAAGCACCTCATCGGCCTTTTGTATCATTTCGTTTCTAGTAATATTATCCTTTATATCTTTTAAGAACACACCCATGCTAACTGTTATTTTTATAGACTCACTTCCTATATTAAATTTAGAAACTTCTATAGTTGCTCTGATTCTATCACATATTAGAGAAGCATTATGCTTATTAATTCCAGGTAAAACGATGCTAAATTCCTCTCCACCATATCTACCTACAATATCACCTTCGCGCACTGAACTCTCTAAAATATTTGCCAGTTCTTTTAGCACCATATTTCCTGAAACATGTCCATAAGTATCATTAACTTCTTTGAAATGATCAATATCTACCATAACAAAAGCTATATTACCAGCATCCCTCCTTTGCTTTATTAATTCCCTATCAAATAACTCAATAAGGAATGAATGATTATATAATCCCGTTAAGCCATCTTTCATTGATAGTTGTCTTAAATGATGCTGATATTTTTTTAAGCGTAAAGCTGATTGGACTCTAGCTATTACCTCTATCTCATCAATCGGTTTTTTTATATAATCAAATGCACCATATTCTAACGCTTTTTTTATGTCATAGCCTTCTGTTTTGGCAGTTACCATAATTATAGGTATATCTTTTACATCATAATCACTTTTTAATAATTTACAAACTTCAAACCCATCAATACCTGGCATCATAATATCAAGTAAAATAACGTCGGGTTTAAGTTTCCGAGACATTTCTAATACAGGAAGACCATTATCTGCTGAAAACACTGTAAAATTTTCATCTTCCAAGATATTAGTTAAAAGCCTAACATTAAGGCGGTTGTCATCTACAACTAATATTTTTTCACTCATAATCATTTACCTCCTGTCCAACTTTATTACGCAATATAATATTAACTAAGTAACATTAGGAATTATTTCCTGAATTATAGATTTTATATCATATAATCACTTTTATAAGCAAATTCTCCGCTTGGTATTTCTATTGGTAAATTAATATTAAAGCAACTTCCACTTCCTAATGTACTTACAACTTCGATTTTACCCCCTAGAAGCTCAACAAAATTTTTAGTAATAGATAACCCAAGCCCTGTTCCCCCTACTTTTCTAGTATTAGAACCGTCAACTTGTCTAAATTCCTCAAATATGTAATTAATATTTTCAATAGCAATGCCAATCCCTTGATCTTCTACCTTTAAAGAATAACTTTTATCACCTATTAAAATAGAGAGCTTTATTAACCCCTTTTCAGAGTAATTTATAGCATTACTCAATAGATTAATCAAAATCTGTTTTATTTTAATTCTGTCACTTTCCATTAAAATATTTTCACTTGTATTAAATTTAAGTTCATATTTATACTCTAAATTTTTTTTCTCTAATAAGGGTTTAATCATATTATTTACTTCTTCAATAACCTTCTTCAAATTAAACGTTTCAATTTCCAATCTCATTTTTCCAGCCTCTATTTTAGAGTAATCCATAAGGTTGTTTATTAGCTGTAAAAGATGGTACCCTTCTTCTTTCACAATTTCCAAATTTTCTAGTTGAACAGTAGGTAATATCTCACCAGACTTTTTGATAACACGAGTGGTAAATCCAATAATTGAATTAAGCGGTGTTCTTAGCTCATGTGACATATTGGCCAAAAATCGGCTTTTTAGTTTAATTGCCTCATTGGCTTCAGTCATTTTTATTTCTATTGCTTTGTTTTTTTTCTTTAAATCTTCCTCTCTGCTTTGAATGGCCATTTGCATAGAGTTAAAATTCATAATTAAAACCCCTAAATCTCTATCCGTCTTAAAGTTTATAGGTTCTTGATAATTTCGTTTAGTAATATTTTCTGTAGCATTAATTAGCATTTTGATTGGATTAGTAATGGATAATTCAGTAAAAAAAGATATTAAAATCGCCAATATTGTTGTAATGAGTCCTCCAAGTACTATTGATAAGTATGTTTTAGTTTTTGTTATTTTAAGATTTACACTTTCTATTCCTAATGATCTTTTTTCTTCATTATTTATATTTTTTAGTATAACTTGTAAATTATTCATCACCCCACTATCCCTGCCTGAACCTACAAGATCAGCTGAGTTTCTAGAATCATTTGGTAGTTGACTCGGCTTAGACTTCGGAGGTTTTGCAATCTCAAAATTTTGATCCCTGTATATTTCAAGTCGTTTTTTCGCTATAATATCGGATTGAATTTCTATCCAAATTTTGTATTTTTTTGAGAAGTCCTCTAGAATGCTCTGTTGTTCTTTATTTTTGGAGCTTAGTAATTTAAGTGCATTATAATGCACTATGAAATTAGTTTTACCATCATTATATGATTGTAAATCTCTTTCATTTCCTGTAATTGTATAGCCTCTTGAGCCTGTTTCTATATTTACAATACTATTTAGAATACCATCCGACTCCCGCATAATTTGATATGCAGAAAAATTAACGTCTACAACTTGAGACACTTTTAAAAAATTCATATAAGTATATCCAAGGACTAGAAGCATAAATATTATTATAATTCCAAAAGCCAAATACAACTTATGTATAATTTTCAATCTTTTCAAAACCACAAAACCCTCCTCAAATTTTAAGTATTATTATGAAACTAAAATTGTTTTATGATTAATTATATATAATATCTCCAAAAACATGCATACAAAATATCGTTTTTCTTATGCTACTTGATTTAATTAGATCCATTTTTAATTATATCCACTTTTAATATAGCTAGCTATCATATTTAATAAAATTTTGTGACACTCCCTTATTTTATACCTCTAAATTAATTTTTGATATTTATCTTTAACATAATAACTACATTAATAATATTATATAATATACTTCTTTATTTATATTGTATTAAAATAAAAATTGAAAGGAGAAATTAAATGTATTTAGATAATACAAACACCTCCAGTTCCTCAAAATTGAAATATATACAATCTAATCATAAGGAAATAGATTATTTTTTTTTGAAAGACATGTTTGAAAAAAGCATGACTCAGGATGGGCTTAGCAATATACATGATGAACTTTTAGACGTTACTGCCACGCTTTTAATAAAGACTCATAATGATAAAACAATTTTACCTACTATAGTAGACATGATTTTTTTTAGAAACAGAGAAGGTCTTTTTACCCATGATCTAATTTGGGCTTTTTTCCAAGCAAAAGATCCCTATAGCTTAATGTTGATTGGAAATTATTTGGAATCTGACGACGTAAATGATGTTAAATTAGCATGCAAACTTTTGGATTTTGTACCTTCCATAGATTTTAATAAGGGAGAAGGTAGTAAACAACATAAAGCTTTATTTTACTGGCTTAAAGAGAATTATCATTTTTTACAATTCACAGGAGAAAGCTTTCAAAGGGTCAGTAATCCTATACCCTATATCGTAGCAATAGATTCCAAATATTTGTGCAAAGAGGTATCACTTTATACTGGAGAACCCATTTTACCTTTAACAAAAAAACAAACCAACTTATTAGGGCATTTTAATAACTTAGATGAAAATAAAAAACTGCTACTTTCAAAATTTTCACATAGAATCCATTGTAAAAATGTAAATTCATGGAGTTCATGGATTAAGCAATCCATAACTAAGCAAATAAGCACCGCTAAAGCTAAGTCAAAACATTAAAATTGAATTATCAAACTCAATATAAGGAAAATAAGGAGGCTAATAAATGGTTATAATCTCTAGCAATGTTTTTAAAGTTGATACTTTTATAAATGAATATAAAACAAATGATATTGAAAGGGATATCATAACTAAGATGGATTTAAGCAAAGAACGGTATGAGTATAATTCATTAGATGAATTAAAATTTGAGTTAGCTCTACGAAAAAATATTGTTATTGCTGCTAAAAAGCTCAATGAAGGCGATATGTCCTTTAAAACCTTTCGTAAATCAATTTGTAATCTACATTATTGGGATCGTACTGATGAAGGTGGATTTATATTAAAAAAAGGAATAACTCCAAGCGTTGCTATTGAAGATATTTCTATAAATAGTTCTAAATATGGTACTGAATGTGCTACTGCAATGATTATAATTTATTATCAAGCATTACTTAATATATTTTCGGATAAACTCTTTAATGAGGTATTTCCCAAAATAGCTTTAATGAATTGGCATTATATAGATGATAAGCTTGAGGATGTAGGTTATTTAGAAAGACACAGTAATTATTTACCAGGAGATAGAAGATACTTTTCTAACCCTGATGTAAATCCAGTGAAGCCTGAATGGCAAGGAGAAAATGTTATATACCTAGATAATGGAATTTATTTTGGACATGGTATAGGAGTAGGAAATTCTGACAAAATAATTAGTGAATTAAATGAATTTAGAACTGAGGATGCAAAAACATCCGCTTATATATTAGATTCAGCTGCACGTCCGGACTTTAAAAGCTTATTTGATATATATAATAAATTTCACTCATAATTTAATAATTAAAATTCAATTGAAATCCATTGTTAAATTTAATTAAGCTTAACTACATTATTAACTAACACCTAACTCCAATGATACCAGTACAATACTGAATATTAAAGTTAGGTGTTTTATTAAATTTTACAATATTTTAATTAAATTTTCTAATTTCACTATAGCTTCAAGAACAGTAAGTATTTCTTTCTTTTCACCGAAAGCTGTAATACTCTCACCATCAACATAACTATTAATGCCATCTAAATTACCGTCACTTTCAACTACTACGTTAAGTATGGACGCAGTTTTTAAGTTTCTAAGACCTCCAATTACTAGTAGTGCAGCACTCTCCATATCTGCTCCAAGTATTCCTCTTTCACTCCAATATTTATCTATTTCTTGTTCTTTATCCGTATAAAAACTATCATGACTTCTAATTTTACCGCAATAATAATCAAACCCTAGCTCTTTTGCACTTTCAATTAAACTTATAAGCACATCTGTATCTGGTACTGCGGGATATGATTCTTCTACATAGGCCTTTGAAGTACCCTCATCTCGAACCACACCATTTGCTATAATAAGATCTCCAAGCTTAATGTTTGATTGAAGCGCCCCACAGCTACCAATCCTTATTAAAGTTTGTACACCTATATTCTTTAATTCCTCTACTGCAATACCTGTTGACGGTCCACCAATACCTGTGGAAATTACCATAACTTTAACACCTTTATAAAAGCCACTGCAACTTTTAAATTCTCTGTTATATGCTATATCTACTGAATTATTTAAAAAGTTTTTAACCCTATCAACCCTTGAAGGATCACCAGGCATTATTGCGTATGCCGCGGAATCCTTTCTGGAGCATCTTATATGTGGTTGTATTTGATTTAACATATTTCACCCCCCATTTTATACAAACTCATTTAAAATTAACGTCACTATAATAATATTAATTTATAATGCTTTCATAAAGGATATTTGTCCAAATATTCTGTTATCTTTAAATGCATAATCACCTAAAACACAATATTCTGATGATTTTTTTGTAATTTTAGTATATCATGCAATCTATATTGTTACCACAATATTATCCAAATTTTCTCTCAGTTTAAGGCTATCCTTGAGAACATTGTGAACCCATTTATCTTATTATTTACTTTTTTTACTCTGTTTTTGAATATACATCAATTTATCTGTATATTCCAATAGTTGATTAAGGTTTTCATAATCCTTTGTATAACCTGCCATACCATAACTGAATTTAAGTCTATATGGCTTTTTCTTACTATTATTATATGACTCTACATTTTCAGTTAAATTTTGTATATAATCACTAACTATTTCTTGATGTTTTTCTTTTAATAAAATTAGAAACTCATCTCCTCCTACCCGTATTAGTTTTTTTCGCCTTAGTGGAAAACTTTCAGCAAGTAAGGTAGCAAATACTTTAATTGCTTCATCCCCTTCATAATGTCCATATATATCGTTAATAGTCTTAAAATCATCCATATCTATATAAATTATAAAAAGTTTATCAATCATTTTACAATTTATATTTTCAGCATAATGTTCATAGGATAAACGATTTTCGAGTCCTGTCATAATATCGCGGTATGCCTGGTCATTAAGTATAAAAATATAAATAAAAACAATTATTATTGCTGCACTATTCCAAATGGTCAAATAAATAGAACATTTTATTTGAATACTAGTGAATATAGCGGGTACAATATAAAACAAACTAAACATAACATGTTCTGAATAAGTTAACTTTTTACGGTGCTTATAAATAAAATATAAGCTATACGTAAAATATATATAACTTACGCAGGGTAAAATAAAAAATAAAGCTCCCCTTTCATAAACATTCTCACTAGTTATATGAAAAATTCCACTTCCATTATAACTTATCAATGCTGCTATACCATTAATGAATAAAGGCAATAGCAATATATTATTTGCCTTTATTTTCTTTTGCTGGTATCTATTAACCCATTCTTTACTAAATAAATATCCCATAAATATAATAATTGGAGCAACTATACATCCAGTTATATCGACTAGCTTATGTACTACCATAAATTGCTTTAAATTTGGATTATTTAATAGGAAACTCAATATCTCTAATATTAACGCAAAACATGTTAATCCCATTATCCACATAAATAACCTATTAGTTACTTTTTTTCTATTCATATTAACATAGGCATGTCCGAGTAAAATAATTAATAAAATGGATAAGACAATATTTATTTGGATTTTCAATAAACTTACCATTTTCCCTCTACTCCATTTCTACATATTTTTTAAAATTGATTTGAACACACTCACTTCAATTATTTAGTTTTTCAACCAATTCCAAAAGTTCTTCCATACTTTCTACTATGTAATTCGGCTCATACTTAAGGATTATATCCCTAGGAAGTGCACTCCATCCCACAACTACAGAGGTAATTCCTGCATTTTTTCCACATAAAATATCATATTGACTATCACCCACAATGATGGTCTCCTCAGGTTTACCTCCCAATTCTTCTAAAGCCAAAAATGCTGGGGTAGGATCAGGCTTATGTATATCTGTATCGTCTGCTCCTATAATACTTTCAAAATAATCCATTAATCCAAAATGCTTTAATCCCTTAATTGCAGAATCATTTAAGCGTGAAGTGACAATTCCAAGCTTATAGCCCTGCCTATAGAGCTCTATTACCCCTTCCTTTACACCCTTTTGCATAGTAATAAGTCTATCGAAGTTTCCAATTTGGAAATTTCTATAAGTTTTGATGGCCTCAACACTTTCCTCACCAAATTCCCTATCTATTGTAAATTTTAATATTTCTCCAAAATTTTTAACGATCTCCTCCTTATTCACTTTTTTATTTAAATGCCTTTTATAAGTATGTTGAAAAGATTGTATAATCAATTCATTTGTATCTAGCAAAGTTCCGTCCAAATCAAATAGAATATTTCTAATTGCCATAAATGTATCCTCCTATCACCGATATTTATAAATTAATACCCGCATCTACTACCTACAACTACTACCGAAATATCTGTCATCGCTGGTTTTTTTCTCATCACAGAATATAATCTGCATATTCTAGTTTTTGTTTGACAATCAACACAGACACCTGTTGTTGTACATGGGTTTGGGCGGTTAAGTCTTTTGTTATTCATAGGAGCTGCTATAGTTTCCAATCTTTCAAATGCAGCCGCCTCATCCTTGCATATTTTATCTACACTTACCACAATTATCACCTTTTTAGGTCCAAAGCTCATAGCACCTACTCTATTTCCCGTATTATCTATATTTACAAGCACGCCATCCAGAGTAATAGCATTACTGCTGCATAAAAATAAGTCACATAGTAATTCCTCTCTTGCGGCAGAAAGAATTTCTTCCCGGGTAAGACCAACTGCTCCGTGATCTATTACCTTACCACCGAAAGCTTTAACCTTATCTTGAATTCCCATATTATTTATTGTCATTGACCCACCAAATCCTACTTTAATTCCTGATTTTACATGTTTCATAATAAAATCTGAAGCTTCCTGCGTATCTGATAAATATATAGCATCAAAATCGTTTTTTATTAAAGCATTCACTACCTTTTGTCCAACAGTTTCTTTATGCCAATTTTTTACTTCCATATTTATTCCTCCAAATGTTTTTTATAGTAAATGAAATCAATTTTTTTCACTGCTAATTATATTATTAACTGATAAAGTGGATAAATCAAGTCCTAAATGATAATAAAGAAACATTAGAGTTAACTAATAAATTAGTAGAAAAACATAATTCTGTATCTCATATATTAAGCTTAATATATGAGATACAGAATTTTAAACTTTAAAACTTACTATTAGCTCACTTTACATAAGAATATTTCATTTCTTAAAAAGTTTTTGAAATTTCTTCTTCAGGTAGTTCGCCATCTATCCCTAGATAATAGTGCCGAATTGGCTCCAAATTGTCATTTAGTTCATATACAAGTGGAACTCCTGTAGGTATATTCAAGCTTACAATATTATCACTTGATATATTATCGAGGTGTTTCACTAAAGCTCTTAAGGTATTTCCATGAGCAGAAATTATAACCTTCTTGCCTTGTTTAATTTGAGGTACTATTTCTTGAAACCATTCAACCATAACCCTCTTTACAGTATCCTCTAAATTTTCAGTTCTAGGGATTTCTTCTTCGCTTAAATCTTTATATTTTAGCTCCTTGCCAGGATATCTATCATCAGTGATCAAAAGTTCTGGTGGTCTTACATCAACATATCTTCTCCATTTATGGACTTGTTCATCTCCATATTTTTGCGCAGTTTCCGTCTTGTTTAGCCCTTGCAGGGCACCATAATGTCTCTCATTGAGCCTCCATGACTTATACACAGGAATCCACATTAGATCCATTTCATGCAAAGCAATCCAAAGTGTTCTAATTGCCCTTTTTAATACAGAAGTGTATGCTACATCAAATATATAACCATTTTTCTTAAGTATTTGTCCGGCTTTTCTTGCTTCAATTAATCCATCTTCTGATAAATCTACATCTGTCCAACCTGTAAATCTATTTTCCTTGTTCCAAACACTTTCACCATGTCTTATTAATACAAGCTTTATCAAATTAATCACTCCTTTACTAAATCAGAATTTACTATTATTTATTTTAAGATTATACTATATCTCGTTTAAATCCAAGATATTTAGCACCATGAAAAAAACTTTCCTGTATCTTTTCCAACTAAAACCTCATATTTCCTCCAAACAATGTTAAATTGCACCCTATTGCAGTAGCATATAATTATATTATACTAAAATTTATTATATATCCCCAATCTATTTTCATGGTACGAATTTAAAACGATAAAACAAGCTTTATTTTTGTAATATATTAACACGATGTGTTAAACAGTTTTTATCAGAAAAGGTATAGCAAAATTTTACTGTACCTTTAATTTGTAGCATTAAGTTGGTTGAATATTGCAAATTTTAAATGTATACTAGATAATAAAATAATTTTAATGGCTATTACGCAAATTGATAAATTATTGAAAGGATGTGAGATAATAAAATGGTTAAAGTTGAAATGGTTCATTGCACAATTGAACATCATGCAGTATTATTTGCACTTTTTGCAAAATACACTATAGACAGCTTTGGTGAAAAAGGTAAGGATACAATCTTTATTGGCATTGAAAATTATGGACATGAACGTGGGAATAGAATGGCAGAAAGAGCAATTGCTAATGGAGACGCTCTAGATTTTATAAATAGCCAAGCTTACGGTGAATGGGTTCCAGAAAAAGATGAAATGGAATTTGCTATCCTTAAAACAGAACCGGAACTTGTCAGTACTGTTACTAAATGTGAATGGTGTTCGTCATGGAAGAGATATAATCTTTTAAATTATGGAAAGTATTACTGCATTAATATAGATGCTGCTGTTTTTAATGGTTTCAATAAAAAATTTCATATGGAAGCGAGTAGTAATCTAAGCTTTGGAGCAGATCACTGTGAATTTCATTGGGAAAATCCTATGCATGAAGAGGATATGATAAAACTCACCCAAAAGAGAGCTGAACTCGGTACTAGTTGCATTAGAGATTTCAACTTTCATACTGCTCATCTTTTATATTCAATGAGTGAAACATTAAAAAATAAACTAGGCAAAGATGGGATATCAATCATCAGTCAAGTATTAGAAAAATATATAGAACTATTTGGCAAAGAGTATTTAGATGTTTTAAAAAGAATTTATAAATAGAAAAAGGAGGAATTATATATGTTAAATAAAAAAATCACATTTATCGGTGGTGGAAATATGGCCGAGGGGATTATCCGAGGAGTTATTTCAAATGAAATATTTTCTCCAAAAAATGTTACAGCTTTTGATATATTGAGTGAAAGAAGAAAATATCTTAATAGTACCTATGGAATTGTAGAGGCAGAAGATGCCCCCACCGCTGTGAAAGGTGCTGATGTTATTCTAATTGCAGTGCTTCCACAAAACATCATAAAAGTTGCACAAAATATTAAAAATTATTTATCTGAATCTACTATCATTATTTCTATATGTGCAGGAATCAAAATGGAAAAGCTAGAAAATATATTTGGTAACCATCACAAATTTGTTCGTATTATGCCAAATACCATGATTGATGTACAACATGGTTATAGTGCGGCAAATGTAAATGGACAGGTTCAACCTGAAGACAAAAAAATAGTTGAAACACTGTTAAGTGCATTAGGACAGACAATGTTCATAGATGAAGATCTCTTTAATGCATTTACTGCCTATGGTTGCGCCGGTCCTGCATACATAATGTATTTTCTTGCAGCACTTATAGATTCTGGTGTAGAATCTGGATTTTCCCGTAAGGATGCAGTATCTATAGCTTTGGAGAATTTGATTGCTTCTGCACTAATCATTCAAAAAACAGGAAAACATCCTTACCAAATTACAGATACAATGACTTCACCAGCTGGTATAGGAATTGCAGGACTACATGTATTAAGCGAGTCTAGTTTTCATGGGACTGTTATGTCAAGTGTAAAAAGTGCACTTGACCGGACAAATGAATTGGAATAATTGTCTCTACTTTAATAATTCCATTGATACATTATACTTCAATGAACATAGGACTTTATATAATATTTCAGCCTAATTTTTAGGCTGTTTTTTGTTGCAATTTTAGTGTCTAAATTTCAAGTAATTTTAAGTAATTCATATAAAAAAGCTTGACAAAAAATTAAATTCAAATTATAATTCGTCTCATAGGTTAAACATCTCGGAATACTAGGTGATTAAACCTAGTTTGGTTACCTATAAAATTATTAATGAAATGGGGGGGACTAATGACAGAGAAAACTTACACTGAAAAGAAATTTACTGAATCTATAAGATTAGCTATTGAGGACAGAGCAACCTGGTTTTACTTATTACTTAAGGCTGCTGAAGAAGAAGGCATCGATGAAGATAAGATAGCAAAGAATGCTATAACTAAATATGGTAAATTAAAGGGTGAAAATTTTAATGATGTAAAAACACCAGGTGATTTTGTTACAAAACTTTCGGGTGGAAATAACACTCTTGCTTTTGATATGGAAAAAGTAATTGCCAATGATAATAGAGGAGAATTAATATTTAGATATTGTCCATTGTTAGAATCTTGGAAAAAATTAGGTTGTTCAGATCAAGAATTAGAAGACTTATGTAAAATGGCTAACTATGGTGACTATGGAATATTAAGTTGCACAGAAGGACTTAAAATGGATTTTCCAAAAATGATGTCAAAAGGTGATGAGTACTGCCATGTGGTACTAACAAAAAAATAAAAATTTCTAAAGAGAATAGCAAATTAATGGAGGAAAAAGTATGAAGAAGATTTTTGATGTAAATTATATTTTTCAATCCATTCCATCAATTGCAAGTGCACTCCCTTTAACACTAATCATTATGATTGGATCATTATTCTGTGGTTTAATTATAGGTTTTATTGTTACTGTAATGAAGCTAAATAAAAATATTGTAATTAATTCAATAGCAAATGGTTATGTAGCTTTTATAAGGGGTACCCCGCCATTATTACAATTATTCTTGGTGTTTTATGGATTACCCCAAGTATTAGGTTCTATAGGTATCGATATTAATGATTGGGATAAGGTTGTTTTTGCAATAATCACATTTTCATTAAATAGTGGTGCATTCCTTTCTGAAATTATGAGGTCCTCTTACTTAGCTGTTGATATAGGTCAAAAGGAAGCCGCTTTAAGTGTTGGGATGACTAATATACAGATGCTTAGAAGAATTATAATTCCACAAGCTTTTGATGTAGCTATACCTAATTTAGGTAATCTAGTGATAAGTCTTTTAAAAGAAACTTCATATGTATTTACAATAGGAATTATAGATATAATGGGTAAAGCTAAACTGATTGGATCTAATGGATATGGAGTAAGGCAGTTGGAATCATACATTGGGCTTGCACTAATTTATTGGTTTATGTGTATAATAATTGAAAAAAGCATAGCCCTATATGAATATAGGCACAGTATTAAGTCTAACAAAGAAATAGAATATAATAAATGCTAATATTAAAAGGGGGCGAATAGAGATGGCTTTTGATATCCAATTTGCAATAAAGACATTCCCTAGAATATTGGCTGCTGTCCCCATTACACTATTTATCACCATATTTTCTGTAATGATTGGTCTAATTATTGGTTTATTCATTGCAATTTGTAGAATAAATAAAGTCCCAGTATTGAAAAACATAGCTGCGATTTATGTTTCTTTTATAAGAGGTACACCTATATTAGTACAACTTTATGTTGTATTTTATGGTCTTCCGGAATTACTCACTTATTTACATCAAACCAGAGGATGGAATTTATCTTCAAATAATATACCTCATATAACCATTGTATTAATAGCATTTACTTTAAATGCATCCGCATATCTGTCGGAAAATATAAGATCAGCATTAGGTTCTGTAGATAAAGGACAATTTGAGGCCGCTTACTCAGTAGGTATGACAAATTTTCAAAGTTTAAAAAGAATTATTATACCACAAGCATTAGTTGTTGCATTACCTAATTTCAGCAACGTATTTCTGGAAATTACAAAAGATACATCCTTAGCTTTCTCAGTTATGGTTGTAGAAATTATGGCGACAGCAACGATTGAGGCATCTAGTGGTTATAAATATCTAGAAACATATGTAGATGCATCTATTATATATTTTATTATATGCTTCTTATTTGCAAAACTCTTCGTGCTCCTTGAAAATAAGTTAAGTATATATAAAAAAATCAACACATAAATTAGGGGGTAGATTTTAATGAAAAGAACAATAATTTCATTAATATTAATAACAGGTATAATTATTTCAGCAGTAGGCTGCTCAAAAACAAACAGCTCAACTTCAAATAATGGTGTTAAAATTATAAAAATAGCAGGAGTAAATGATGCAAAGCCATTCACTTTTATAGATGAGAATGGACAACTTTCTGGATATGATGGAGATGTGCTTAAGGCAATAAACAAAAAGCTTCCTGAATATAAATTTGAATATAGTGGAATGGATCAAAGCGCAATGCTTTTAGGAGTCCAATCAGGTAAATACGATATTGGTACATGCCATCTTTATAAGAGTGCAGAACGCGAGCAAAAATTTCTTTTTCCTTCTCAACCTTCTGGCCTAAGTGATCTTAGACTTGTTACTAAAAAAAATCGTAATGATATTAACTCTTTTGCAGATTTAGCAGGGAAAAAATTAGTTCCAATTCCCTCTAATGATGCTCGTTATAACATAGTTCAAGATTATAATAATAAAAATCCAAATAAACAAATAAAACTTGAACCAATAGATACATTAAGCTCTGCAGACACTTTCAAGATGGTTGCTTCAGGACAATATGACGCAGCTATATATCCAGCTCCTGCTTTTCCTGCGGTTCAAAAGGAATTAAATTTGGATATAAAATTAGCTGCAAGTGTAGCTAAGGTACCCACTTATTTTGTTTTAAATAAAAAGGATACCGAATTAAAGACAAAAATAGATAAAGCACTTATAGAATTAAAACAAGATGGTACATTATCTAAATTATCTATAGAATGGTACGGTAACGATGTATATAAGAATTAAATATTATACAAACTTTTTTTCTAATCATACACGCTCCAGTTCATTAGTTTGAATAAATATTAAAACTAAAACAGGCAAACTGCTTAGCATTTGCCTGTTTTTTATGGAGCTTATAAAAAATTTAAAATTTTAAGTTATCTTATTTCAAGTGTAATCTATTTTTCATTAGTTCTTCTATTGCAAGCGCTGGCATCGGTTTATAATAGTAATAGCCTTGTATTTCATCACACATTAGATCTCTTAAAAAGTCTAATTGCTCCTTTGTTTCCACGCCCTCAGCAATTACCTTTAATCCTAAATTTTTAGCGAGTACTATTATAACTTTAATAACCGCTTCATCCTTACGGTTTACGTTTATTCCCCTAACAAATGACATATCTATTTTTATTTTATCCACTGGTAATTGTTTAATATAATTTAAAGATGAATATTCTGTACCAAAATCATCTATTGCAATTTTTACTCCAACTTGTTTTAGTTGTAATAAACATTCAATGATATATTCTGTTTCTTTCATAATTATATTTTCTGTTATCTCCACCTCCAAATCTTTTGGATCTAGACCTGTTTCCTTTAAAATTTTAACAATATCCTCAATTATTTCTGCGTTTTGAAATTGATTTACTGAAAGATTAACTGCAATAGGTACATTCAGTATACCGGCATCTTGCCATTTCTTATTTTGACCGCAAGCCTTTCTCATTACCCATTCACCGATTGGCAAAATCAGACCAGTCTTTTCAGCTATATATATAAAATCTGCTGGATTTACCATTCCAAGTTCTGGATTATTCCACCTTACTAAAGCTTCTAGACCAATGATTTCTTCTGTTATTAACCCAACTTGAGGTTGATAATATAATTCTAGTTCATCTCGATCTATTGCTCTATATAAACTGTTAGTTAACTTCACTTCTTCAATCAAACTATCTTTTATAACTGTA
>Ga0209125_1000652_pt1 | contig 41627 bp, 41 predicted proteins | sample BarGraIncub1131A_FD_184503 | JGI IMG/M metagenome (GOLD analysis project Ga0209125, IMG submission 184503) | Arctic peat soil microbial communities from Barrow, Alaska - Barrow Graham LP Incubations 11-31A (SPAdes) (version 2) | ecosystem: Environmental > Terrestrial > Soil > Wetlands > Peat... | reverse complement strand
CCGGTGCTTTGGAGCCGCAGTTACTGCATCTTGAGTTGCGGCGGCGCACCACTGGAAATCATCAAGCAATACATCCAGCAACAAGCCAGACCTGACAACTAACCGGTGCGACGCGCTGGGCGCTATCCCCCTCCAGCCAATCCGGTCGGCGGTGCCTTCGCGCAGCATGGCCTCGGGCCAAAAGGTTCGCTAGCGAACCAGTGTGGATTGGATGGAGCCCCTCGCGCATGGGGTGGGGAGAAAGCATGGAGGGAGCGAAACGGCGAGCGAGGAGCAAGAACCAGATTGAAGGCGCTGCCGAGCAGGGAGAGCGGGCCAAGAACCGCAAAGCCCTCGTGGTCAGGGGGAGCGGCGCAGGTCGGGCGGTTGTGCAGTGAAGGCATGCGACCCTTATCTGGGGAGATGTCGCCTTGTGCCTGAACGGGCTGCGGCGTTGATTTGGAGCGATGGGCAGCAGAGTCCATATTGGCTGCCAACGAGAGGTGAAGGGCCGAAAAAGCAGGAGAGGAAGCGCGATAGTTATCGACGACCGAGCCTCTCAGATACTCGCGAACGCGAAGCTTGCCGAACTGGTAGATAGAGTGAGCCCAACCAACCGCGGCAGCGAGAAACCGGACTCGCCGAACTATCTCTACGGAACCTCAGGCATCGGGTCGGGGAGTCCATATCAGATCGCCTCAACCACTTCAACCGCCCAGTGCGGACCCGCACGCCGGGTTGTGTGGGTGGGGCTGCTCAGGTTTCCTAGTCGCCCCAATCCCGGTGTTCAAGGGCGCTTGCAGAACTGGTCCGCGCTTTGAACGATGCTTGTTCCTTCCTGGGGCGCTGTTGGCGAGTTGCTTGTCGGGCAACTGTGCGGACCGGTTCCGATTCCTTGCTGCCAACTTGCGTCGTGCAGAGTTATGCCAAACACCTGCTTTACCATTGCCCGGCGTTTTGGGGCAAAATTCGCGCTGCTGCGGCGCGGCAGCCTGCGCTTTTAGGGCGCCGTACCCTTGTCTCTTGTTGCGTCTCGCTTGCGAGATAAAGAATTATGGATAGCCAGATCAGCTTTCGTATCCTCGAAGAGATGGCCCGAGGTCTTGCCGGAAACGCCACGTCACGCCCGACGTTGCGTGTCTGCTGCGCACCCGGCGCGACGGCGCTGCCTAGTCCTTGATGAGCGCCAAGGTCAACTGTGCGATTGCCTGTACCGACGTGGAGAGGGGGCGGAGCGTATCATTTGCCGCGGCGGTGAGTGCCTCGGCTTTATTCGCACAGTCTGCCGCTGAGGCATCGACTGAATTGCTCGCCCCAGCGGGAGCGGAAGTGCATTCACCAAAGTCGGCAAAGACCGCTTGAGTTGGGGCGCTCTCCCGCTTTCGGCGGCATTCGGTTGCGTGTCTAGAACAATAATCAGGGGGTTCAATGCACAATTCATCTTCGCCCGGTATGGCGAGCAAGTCGCGGCTTGCGGCCTTGTCGCTGGCGGCGCTGGGCGTGGTCTATGGCGATATTGGTACGAGCCCGCTGTACACCATGAAAGAAGTGTTTGCCGGCAATCACCCGATTGCTTTGACGCCGGATAATGTACTCGGCATTCTTTCTCTGATCTTGTGGTCGCTGATAATCATCGTCTCGATCAAGTACGTCATTTTCATTATGCGGGCCGACAACCGCGGCGAGGGCGGCATCATGGCGCTAATTGCCCTGGCGCTTGCTTTTGCGAAAGACAACCCGCGGCGGCAGAAGATGATCATGATGTGCGGCATCCTCGGGGCGGGGATGTTCTATGGCGATGGCGTGGTCACGCCGGCGATATCGGTGCTCTCGGCCGTCGAAGGCTTGGAGGTGGCGACGCCGACCTTCAAGTCCTTCGTTATCCCGATCACCATGTTGGTCTTGTTCGGCCTGTTTTACGCGCAACGCAAGGGGACCGCTTCCGTCGGGTCACTTTTTGGCCCGGTGATGCTGCTCTGGTTTTCCACGCTGGCCACCCTCGGCCTTTATAATCTGATGGCTCACCCGGATGTTCTCAAAGCGCTGAACCCGATTTACGGCGTCAGCTTCCTGTTCCAGAATCGGTCCGTTGCCATTGTTGCCATGGGCGCCGTCGTGCTCGCGGTGACGGGCGCCGAAGCGCTCTATGCCGACATGGGGCACTTCGGGCGCCGGCCGATCCAACTGGCCTGGTTCTCCTTCGTTCTGCCGGCGCTGATTCTCAACTACTTTGGGCAGGGGGCGCTGCTCCTGGCCGAGCCGGAGTCGGTGCAAAACCCGTTCTACCACCTAGCCCCGGATTGGGCCCTCTATCCACTGGTTGCGCTGTCCACCTTAGCTACCGTCATCGCCTCGCAAGCGGTTATTTCGGGGGCTTTTTCGGTCACTCGTCAGGCCATGCAACTGGGCTTCGTGCCGCGTGCCGAGGTGCAGCATACCTCCGAGAAGGAACAGGGCCAGATCTATCTGCCTGGAGTCAACTGGGGGCTGTTCCTGGCCGTGATGATTCTCGTGCTCGGTTTCAAATCCTCGAATAATCTCGCCGCCGCTTATGGCATTGCGGTCACCGGCGACATGGTGATTACCTCGATTCTGGCCTCCATCGTCGCCGCGAAGGTCTGGGGTTGGGGCTGGAATCGGGCGATCGCCCTGTTTTCCTGCTTCCTCGTCGTCGAACTGACTTTCCTGTTTGCCAATATTCTGAAGATCCCCGACGGCGGCTGGTTCCCTCTCGCGGCCGGAGCGCTGATCTTCACCCTGATGACGACCTGGAAGCGAGGACGTCTGTTGCTCGCCGAACGGCTGAGCGGCGAAGGAATCGAGCTTGACCTATTCATCGATGCGCTGCTTGTGTCCATGCCGACGCGCGTCGCCGGGACGGCGGTCTTCATGAACTCGAATGCTGACTCCGTGCCTCACGCCATGATGCATAACCTGATGCACAACAAGGTACTACATGAACGAGTCCTGATCGTTTCGGTGCACATGTTTGATGTGCCTTACGTGCCGGAGATCGATCGCGTCGAAGTACACAAGCTCAAAGGGGACTTCTACAGCGTCATCGTTCAGTACGGTTTCAAGGATGATCCGGACATTCCGCGCGCCCTCGAGTTGTGCGCCGAACAGGGATTGAGGCTGGAGATGATGGAGACTTCTTTCTTCTTTGGCCGCGAGACACTGATACCAAGCGTCGGGCCGGACATGGCGCTGTGGCGCGAGAAGCTCTTCATCGCCATGTTCCGTAACGCCGGCAGTGCAACTAGCTTCTTCAAGATCCCGAGCAACCGAGTGGTCGAACTCGGTACCCAGGTCGTGCTTTAGCCGCTCAGGCCGATGCTTCTTCGGCATTGGCCGGGTTGCGCTACTGGACCTGACGGCGGCGCAGCATCTCGTTGATCATCGCCGAGAACTGTTCGGCCGTCTCATGTTGCACAAAGGAAGGACCGAACAGCGGCGGTAGCCAGAAGTCGGGCAGAACCTCGGCGTGATATTCAAGGCGGGTGCCATCCGCTTCCGCTTGCAGCCGCATCACGCTGTCAAGCCGCTTGATATTGCCACCGACGCCGTGTGCGCGAATTTCGCGCTGCGGCGTCAGCTGAATGTCGCGCGTGGAGTCGAACTCGGAAGAGAAAGGGCCGTAGCGCGCAACGCCTCTCTGGCGTACGCGCAGCGTTCCTTCACCGCGGGCCAGCACCTGGCTTTGGGTGAGATTGGGAATGAATTCGGCCATGCGCTCGAAATCGATGAGGACCGCCCAGGCCAGAGGCTGCAAGACCGGTGCATGCATCACGACGTCGACCGTGAAGGTCTCTCCTGTGCGCTCGACGCGAATGTCGTCCCTGCGTGCCGCGGCCTCGCTCTCGCCGGCCAAGGACTGATGGGCCAGCAGGAGCAGGGCGAGTGCCACGGAGAGTAGTTGCTTAACAGGGAGAGGCATGGCTCTAGAGTAATACGCAAGCCTGACGCCTGCCTGATCTAGCGGAAGGAGAATTTCAGAGTCGACGAATCTTTTCGAGCAGTGCGGTGGTTGATTTTTCGTGAACGAAGGGGATTGACACCACGCGGCCACCCCAGCCGGTAACCTCGGCATTGCCGACGATTTTCTCGACCGCCCAGTCACCGCCTTTGACCAGGATGTCGGGCCGGCAATCGAGAATGCGTGCGAGCGGTGTGTCTTCCTCAAACCAGGTGACCAGCGAGACGCATTCGAGCGCCGCCATCACCGCCAGGCGGTCGGCCAGCGTGTTGACCGGGCGCTCGTCGCCCTTGCCGAGCCGCTTGACCGAGGTGTCCGAGTTGAGCGCGACGACCATCGCCGCACCGAGGGCGCGGGCCTGCGCGAGATAGGTGACGTGGCCGCGATGGAGGATGTCGAAGCAACCGTTGGTAAAGACCAGCGGATGGGGTAGTCCGGTCAATCGCGCGGTCAGTTGTTCGGGCGGGACGATCTTGGCCTCGAAGGCCGGCAGCGCGTCGTTCATGGCGGGTGGTGTCGCCGCTTAGCCGCGCGCAGCGCCTGGGTCGGGCTGCTTGCTCTTGTCCGGGGGTGGCAGGTCAAGTTCGCGGGCTTTGGCGTCGCTAATGATTTCCAACAGGTTGATGACCTTGACTACGCGCGAGGTGGTGCGCGCCAGATCGACGGCGGCGGCAGCTTCGCGCTCGGTGACGAGGCCGAGCAGGTAAACTGCGCCCGCTTCAGTGACCACCTTGACGTGCACCGCGTTGAACTTGCCGGCGTCGACGAAGCGGCCTTTGACCATAGACGTGATGTAAGCGTCATTGCTGCGGGCCGAGTAGGTGGTCAGGCTAGCCACCGCGATTTCGTTGTAGACGCCTTGGACGTTGGGCACGCCGGTGACGAGCGCTTCGACCTCGGCCTTCATCTCAGAGGAAGGCACTTCGCCGGTGAGCAGCACCTTGCGGTTGAAACTGGTGTAATTGAGATGTACCTTGTCGCCAAACTTCTCGTTCGCGCGGGCGCTCGATTTCCATTCAATGGTTTCGTCTTCGGTCTGCGTGCCGACCGACCGGCGATCAAAAGCCGCCAGCACGCCCGTAGTTACGCCAGCGGCAATTACCGGGAAACAGCCCTGCAGCATTGGCAGGATGGTGGCGCCGACCAGCAGGCTGATAAGTAGGGATTTCTTCATTCTTCAACTCCCAAAAGCAGGCAATCAATGCCATCGCACAGGCAGTGGATGGTCAACAGGTGCGTTTCCTGAATGCGCGCCGTGCGCTCGGCCGGCACGCAGATGTGGCTGTCGCCCGCGCGCAGCATCTCGCCAATCTCGCCGCCGCCCTTGCCGGTGAGAGCGACAACGTACATGTCATTGTCGTGCGCGGCGCGGATCGCCTCGATGACGTTGGCCGAGTTGCCCGAGGTCGAAATGGCCAGTAATACGTCGCCCGGCTGGCCGAGTGCGCGTATCTGTTTGGCGAAGATGACTTGGTAGCTGTAGTCGTTGGCGATCGCCGTGATGATCGACGTGTCGGTGGTCAGCGCGATGGCCGCCAGTTCCTGCCGTTCAACTTCGAAACGGCCGACCAGTTCGGCTGCGAAATGTTGGGCGTCCCCCGCTGAGCCGCCATTGCCGCAGGCGAGAATCTTGCCGTTGTTGACTAGGCAGCCGACCATCGTTTCGACCGCGCCGGCAATCGGTGCGGCAAGCATTTCGATGGCGTCCAGCTTGGTTTGGGCGCTGTCTTGGAAATTTTGGCTGATGCGGGCAATCAAATCCATAGGTCGGTCGGGTCAGGTTAGAAGCCAGCGCCGATTCTAACATCACAGAATCAGATACACCTCGAACGCGAACCGCCGCCATGGACCGTCCTCCCCGCTTGGTTTGGAAATGTGCGCCTCCCTTCCTTTGCCGCAGTCGAGCGCAGCGGCCACGGCCCGGTTTTTTGGCGCGTGGGACGTAGCCCCGTTGGCGCCTTTTCCAGTCCACGCGGATGGCATAGCGGTCGTGGCGCTTGTCCGGTTCGCACGTCGGAGTCAGAATTGGATGTCATCGAGTTTCAGCGCCGGCCGGATTGCCGCCAGCAGGTCATACTGGCTGCCGGCCAGTGGCGAGCTTTGCACGAGAATATTGATCGTCTCGGCGGCCGCTGGCAGCGCAGCGGTCCGCCCGCCGAGCAGGAGGAGAACAACTCCACCATGCGAGGCTGCGTCGATGGCCGGCATCCACGCCTGCCTTCGACGACGGGCGCCAGTTCGCAGAAAATGCATCGCACAACCATTCGATGTCGCCTTCGGTCACGCCGGTCAGCAATACACCGTCGAGGCGGCAGTCGCCGTCGGCCGACGACTGGCGTGCCGGATAGTGTGCGCGGCCACAATAATGCGGCGCAGCCGTACCTCGACGAAGACAAGCATCTGGCGGCCGCGGCAGACGAGATCGATCTTGCCGCCGCGACAGCGAAAATTACGCCAGGACGGCCGATCCGCGCCGTTCGATGAAGCGCGTCGCCAGATCGTCGGCACGTCTGCCGTGGACGCTCGTGGTATCGTTGCCGCTCACTGATGCCTTGCTGTTGCCATTGATGCCATGACGGAAGAATTATCCGCATTCTACGTAGTCCCGACACCGATCGGAAACCTCGGCGACATGACGCAGCGCGCCATCGACGTCCTGCGCCGGGTTCCCTGGGTGGCCGCCGAGGACACGCGGCACAGTGCACCGCTGCTCAAGCACTACGGCTGCAATGCCCGGCTGTTCGCCGCGCATCAGCACAACGAGGAGGAGGCGGCGCAACAGGTGATCGCCCGGTTGGCCGCTGGCGAGTCCGTGGCGCTGGTTTCCGATGCTGGGACCCCTGCCATTTCCGACCCCGGTGCCCGGCTCGTGGCGCGCGTCCGTGCGGCCGGTTATCCCGTCGTGCCGCTGCCCGGCCCGTGTGCGGCGGTGGTCGCGCTGTCTGCTTCGGGTCTGTGTGAACCACATTTTCTGTTCTATGGTTTTTTGCCGGCCAAGGCCCGGCAGCGTGAGGAAGCCTTGCGCGAACTGGCGGGCTTGCCCTACGCGCTGGTTTTCTACGAAGCCCCTCACCGCATTCTGGAAACGGTAGCCGCGCTGGCCACGGTCTACGGCGCTGAGCGCACGCTGGTGCTGGGGCGCGAGTTGACCAAGTTGTTCGAGACGATCCACAGTTGCCCGCTCGGCGACGCACTGGCCTGGCTGGAGGGCGACGCGAACCGGCAGCGCGGCGAGTTCGTGCTGCTGGTGTCCGGGGCGCCCGCAGCGGGCGACGATGGCGAGGGCGAGCGCGTTTTGAAGTTGTTGCTCGAGGCGGGCTTGCCGGTGAAACAGGCGGCGAAGTTGGCGCATGCAATCACGGGCGTCGGGAAGAACGCTCTGTATGAACTCGCTTTGCTTTTGAAGGGCTAGCGGCTTGACCCTGTGCCGCTCGGCTCCTGTCCGGGAAATCCTCTAGAATTGTGCTGTTTCCCCAATACGTCTTGTTATGAAAATCACCCTGACCCGCCCTGACGACTGGCACCTCCATTTGCGTGACGGCGAAGCGCTCGTCGCTGTTCTGCCGCATACCGCACGCCAGTTCGCGCGCGCCATCGTCATGCCGAACCTGCGCCCGCCGGTAACGACCGTCGTCGCTGCCGCCGAATATCGCGCGCGCATCCTTGCCGCCCTGCCCGCGGGAATGCGCTTCGAGCCGCTGATGACCTTGTATCTGACCGACAACACGCCGGCCGACGAAATTCTGAGTGCCGTCCAGAGTGGCTTCGTGCATGCGGTCAAACTCTATCCGGCGGGGGCGACGACCAATTCGGACGCCGGGGTGACTGATTTGCTCAAGTGCGATGCGGTGCTGGCTGCGATGGAGCGGCACGGGCTGCCCCTACTGGTACATGGCGAAGTGACCGACCCGGCGATCGATATCTTCGACCGCGAGAATGTGTTCATCGAGCGTGTGTTGCAGCCGCTGCTGGCGCGCCGGCCGGGGCTGCGTGTGGTCTTTGAACACATCACGACGAAAGAGGCTGCCGATTTTGTCGCGGAAGCCGGGCCGAACGTCGCGGCGACGATCACTGCACACCACTTGCTCTATAACCGTAACGCCATTTTCAGTGGCGGCATCCGTCCACATTATTACTGCCTGCCGGTCCTCAAGCGCGAGACGCATCGCCTGGCGCTGCTGCGTGCTGCCACGTCCGGCAATGGCAAGTTTTTCCTCGGGACCGATTCGGCGCCGCACGCGCGCAGCGCCAAGGAAGTCGCTTGCGGTTGTGCCGGCTGCTACACCGCACACGCCGCGCTGGAACTCTATGCCGAGGCGTTTGCCGAGGCCGGCGCGCTCGATCGTCTCGAGGCGTTTGCCAGCTTCAACGGCGCGGATTTTTATCGTTTGCCGCGCAATTGCGGCACGGTGACGCTGGTGCGGCGCGATTGGCCGACCCCGGCGTCTTTCGCCTATGCGGGCGGCGATCCACTGATTCCACTGCGCGCCGGCGAAACCTTGCACTGGGAAATGGTCGGCGAAGGTTTGCTGGCGCCGGCTTAACCAATTTGCTTGAGGAAAACGACTGTGTCGCCCTTGAAACTCTTGCCACTTCTGCTCTTTCCGCTGCTCGTCGCTTGTTCAGACGACCGCGCAGTTTTTCCAATCAATGGCAGCGATCACGCGCTGACCCTGATTCGCGAGACGGGTTTTTTCTGGGAAAAAACGGCGAAGTATTCCGTTGTCGCGGCGCGTATGCCCGATTGCATGCGCCGGCACAAAATGGGGCCGGCCGGCGTCGAGAGCCGGATCGAGGTCTATTCGCCCGGCAATGATGCGTGGATACTCAAACAGGGCGCCCGTATGTATGTGGTCGAAACGCGCACCTGCGAGGGATTTGCCACGTTGGATGCGGTGCCGGCAGGCGGCATGGGGCCGCTGGTTGGTACCTTCCAGGTCAAGGACGACGTGCTGGTCTTCGTTGCGGCGCCGAAGAGTGAAGCCATGCCTCCCGCACAGTGATTCTTCCGCCTGCCTCGTCCGGCCCGCTGTTCTTTCCGCTGGTGCCGCTTCTTGAACGGATTCCCTTTGTACCGGATACGGCTGCGCTCGCGGCACTGGGGGCGTTGGCCGACTTGCGGACCGAGAGCGACCAGCCGGTCGCTTTTGTGCGGCCGCAGGATGACGGACTTGGCTACGAGGCGCGCATCTGGGCGTGCGGCGAGGTGGAAACGCGCCCCGGCAACTGGCACGATTTCTTCAATGCGCTGGTCTGGCTCAGTTTTCCGCGTGCGAAGGCCGCCCTCAACGCGCGTCATGCTCGGGGGCTCGCCGCATCGCCAGCGGGGCGGGGTGCCGAGCGCGATGCGATGACCCATTTCGACGAGTGTGGCGTCGTTGTCTTGTCTTCCGATCCTTCGCTGCTCGATCTGGTGCGTGGCTTCCGCTGGCGGGAGCTGTTCTGGACGCGCCGTGCCGATCTAGCCGGTACGCTACGTTGTGTCGTCTTCGGTCACGCGACCTATGAACAGTTGTTGGCGCCGTATCGCGGCTTGACCGCCAAGGCGGTGCTCTACGAAGTCAGCACCGCCTGGTTGCAGCAACCCTGGCCGGAGCAACTCGCCGACCTCGATCGACGTCTGGCCGGCGAATTAGCCGCAGGGGCTTGCGCTGATCCGCGTGCGTTGCATCCCCTGCCGTTGATGGGCTTTCCTGGGCTGACGCCGGAGAACGAAAATTCCGCGTACTACGACGATCGCTGGCAATTTCGGCAGGGGCGCCGGCGGGGCAGCGTATAATCGCGGCGGGAAGTCGGTTAGGCAGCCGCTGGGCAAGAGGTGCAAGCCTTGCGCCGAGAGGAAAGTCCGGGCTCCGCAGAGCAGGATGCCGGTTAACGACCGGGCACCGCAAGGTGACGGAAAGTGCAACAGAGAATAGACCGCCGATGGCCCCGTCAGGCAACTGAGGGGGATCAGGTAAGGGTGAAACGGCGAGGTAAGAGCTCCCCGCGGCCGTGGTAACACGGACGGCACGGCAAACCCCATCCGGAGCAAGGCCAAATAGGGAAGCATTAGGCGTGGCTCGCGCTGCTTCCGGGTAGGCTGCTTGAGCGCACTGGCAACAGTGCGCCTAGAGGAATGGCTGTCCACGACAGAACCCGGCTTATCGACCGGCTTCCCACCTTCTTTTGAATACGGAGCGACCACGGCGGGCGCGCGTCTTTTTCTTGACCGGCAGCCGTACCGAAACGCCGTTCTTTCCGTTGAACTGTCCCTGCGATTTCTTCGTTCGGCACCCTCTCGTCATGCTCGCTCGTTTCTTGCCAAGTTTTTCAGTCTTTGTTACAAAGCACTTTAAGTAGTGTTTTGTGACCATTGTTTTTTAAGGCTATTTAAACAGCGGCTCCTCTGCAGAATTTCGCATAAGTCCTTGTCAGGATTGAAAAAAATCGCAAAACTCCGCTTGCTTTGCCCGAATCTTTGTCTTAAAGTGGGGGCAGGTGGTAAAAAGTGGGGAATCGGTGTGTTCCTCCAGCAAATAACGGGAGCGGGGTTTCATGTTTCAGGGAGCGGCAGCACTGAGTCTCGACGCTAAAGGTCGGCTCGCCATTCCGGCGCGCCACCGGGAAGCGCTCGCGGCCGCGGCCAATGGCCAACTGGTGCTGACCGCGCATCCGCATCGCTGCCTGCTGCTTTACCCTTTGACTGCCTGGGAGCCGATTCGCAGCAAGGTTCTGGCCGCTTCCAGTTTTAATCCGCAGTCCGCCGCCATCAAACGCCTGTTGGTCGGTAACGCCCGCGACGAAGCCATGGATTCCGCCGGCCGTCTGCTGGTCGCTCCCGAATTGCGGCAGTTTGCCCAGCTTGAGAAACAGGTCTGGCTGGTCGGTCAGGGCAGTCATTTCGAAATCTGGTCGGATGCCGGCTGGCAGAAACAGCTCGATACCATCGTCGCCATGGGCGATCAGGCGTTGCCGGTGGATCTTGAGGATCTGGCGCTGTGAGCGAGGCTTTGCCACATCAAACGGTTCTCTTGCAGGAGGCGGTCGCGGCGTTGGAGGTCAAACCTTCCGGAACCTATGTCGACGGCACCTTCGGGCGGGGCGGACACAGCCGGGCAATTCTCGAACGGCTCGGGCCGCAAGGGCGACTGCTCGCGCTCGACCGCGATCCGCAAGCGGTGGCCGTGGCTCGCGCCATCAACGATCAAAGATTGACCATGCTGCACCACGACTTCGGCGCCTTGGCCGAGGCCGTGCAGCAGGCAGGCATCGACGCGGTGGATGGCGTGCTCCTCGATATCGGGGTGTCTTCGCCGCAGCTTGATGAAGGGGGGCGGGGCTTTAGCTTTCGCTTCGATGCGCCACTCGACATGCGCATGGATACGACGCAGGGCGAGACGGCTGCGTCGTTTTTGGCTGAAGCCAGCATAAAAGAAATCACGGAGGTCATTAGAAACTATGGCGAAGAACGGTTTGCTTTCCAGATTGCAAAGAAGATTGTGGCTGCTCGGAGCGAGCGGCCTATTGCAACCACAGGTGAACTCGCCACGCTCGTACGCGAAGCCGTGCGGACCCGCGAGCCCGGCCAGGATTCGGCGACGCGCACCTTTCAAGCTCTACGGATTCATATCAATCAAGAGCTCGAGCAGCTTGCGCTAGTCCTGCCGCAGGCGATGGACCTCCTGAAGCCAGGGGGGCGACTGGTGGTAATCAGTTTTCATTCGCTCGAGGATCGCATTGTCAAGCGCTTTATGCGTGATCAGGCGGTGCCGGACAAAGCGCCGAAAAACCTGCCGTTGCGCGCCGTCGATTTGCCGCTGCCAAAGCTCAGACTGATCGGCAAACCGTTCCGGGCGAGTGCCGGCGAAATTTCGGCCAATCCGCGGGCGCGCAGCGCCGTGATGCGCGTTGCAGAAAAACCGGGCGCCGATTCGCTGGCCGGTGGGCGCGCCTGAAATGGTCCGCCTGAATATGTTCCTGCTCCTGGCGGTGGTAATTTGTGCCCTCGGCGTCGTGACCTCCCAGCACAAGGCGCGCAAGCTCTTTCAGGCGCTCGAGTTTGAGCAGGACCGCGCCAAGCAGCTGGACGTCGAGTTCGGCCAGTTGCAACTAGAACTGTCGACCTGGGCGACCCCGCCACGTATCGAGAAAATCGCCCGCGACAAGTTGAAAATGCGCACCCCGGATGCGGCGAAGGTGATTTCGGCCACGGCGAGTATTCCTGCCGGAGGCCTGTCGCAATGATGAATTTCAAGGGCAAGAAACTGGCGCACAAGTTCGCCGAAAGCCCGGTGCTCCGCTTGCGCTTGCCCGCCTGGCGCTCACGGTTGATGGCGCTGCTCATCCTGGGCTGTTTCGGGGTGTTGCTCGGCCGCTCCTTCTATCTACAGATCCTCAACACCGATTTTCTGCAAGAAAAAGGCGACTCGCGCTATCGTCGCGATCTCGAAATTTCAGCCTCGCGCGGCAGTGTCGCCGACCGCAACGGCGACGTGCTGGCCATCTCGACACCAATGAAGTCGATCTGGGCGATTCCTGCCGATGCGAAGCTGACGCCGCAACAGACGCAGCAGTTGGCGAAATTGCTCGAGATTGACGGTAAGGAACTGGCGCGCAAGCTGGCCAGCGACAAGAGTTTCGTCTTCCTGCAGCGGCAGATTCCGCCGGACGTGGGTGAGCAAGTCGCCGCCCTGAAATTGCCGGGCATTGGCCAGAACAAGGAATACCGCCGCTTCTATCCGACTGGCGAAATGACCGCGCACATCGTCGGCTTCACCGGCGTCGACGATAAGGGACTGGAAGGCGTCGAGCTTGCCTACCAGAGTCAGCTGCTGGGCCATGCTGGCAGCCGTAGCGTGATCAAGGATCGGCGCGGCCAAATCGTCGAGGACGTCGGCTCGATCAAGGTACCGCAGGATGGCAAGGACATCCGCCTCGCGCTCGACTCCAAAGTGCAGTATCTCGCCTACAGTCAGTTGAAGCAGGCGGTGGCCGACAACGAGGCCAAGGCTGGTGGCGCCGTGGTGATCGACGTAAAGACCGGCGAAATTCTCGCCCTGGCCAACTGGCCGACCTACAACCCGAACAACCGCGAACACCTGTCGGGGGCCCAACTGCGCAATCGCGCGGTAACTGATACCTTCGAGCCGGGTTCGACGCTCAAGCCCTTTACCATCGCGCAGGCACTGGAGAGCGGCAAGGTGCGCTTCGATACGATCATCAACTGTGCGCCGGGGCACATGACGATCGGCGGTGCGACGATTTCCGATTCGCACGCGCACGGCGCGCTGACCGTGGCGCAGGTGATCCAGAAATCATCCAATGTCGGCGCGGCCAAGATCGCCGCTACGCTGACGCCGCAGCAAATGTGGGACATGTTCGATGCCGTCGGTTTCGGCCAGGTGTCGCACCTCGGTTTTCCCGGCGAAGTCGGCGGCCGCTTGCGTCCATGGAAGGTCTGGCGCCCGATCGAACAGGCGACGATGTCCTATGGGCACGGCATTTCGGTGTCCCTGATGCAATTGGCCCGCGCCTACACTGTGTTCGCCCGCGAAGGCGATCTCATCCCCCTGTCGCTGACGCGGTCCGACGCGCTGCCGCTCACTGGCCGCCCGGTATTTAGCCAGCAGACCGCGAGTGAGGTACGGGCCATGCTCGAGATGGCCGTACAGCCTGGCGGGACCGCCCCGAAGGCGCAAATTCCGGGCTACCGCGTCGCCGGCAAGACGGGGACCGCCTACAAACTGGAAAACGGCCAATACGCCAAGAAATATGTGGCGTCCTTCGTCGGCTTTGCCCCAGCCTCGGACCCGCGCTTGATTGTCGCGATCATGATCGACGAGCCGGGGGGCGCCCAGCACTTCGGTGGTGACGTGGCCGGCCCCGTGTTCGCCGGCATCATGGCTGGCGCGCTGCGCACGCTCGGCATTGCGCCGGATGTGCCGGTCCAAGTGGCCCAGAGCCCGAACGCCCCGGTCAGCAAGGAGAAATTGTGAGCATGGCGCGCATGTCAGCCCTCATCGATAGCGCAGCTTCCGCCCTGCAGTGGCTGTCCGCCGTGGGCGTGCAGCCGGCTGGCGTCGCCAGCGACAGCCGTCAGGTCCGGCCTGGCGATTTGTTTCTCGCCTATCCTGGCGATCTGGCCGACGGTCGCCACTACGTCGCCGATGCCATCGCGCGCGGCGCGGCGGCCGTGCTCTGGGAAGCGGGCGGAGGCTTCGTCTGGAAACCCGACTGGCCGGTCGCTAATCGCTCGGCCAGCGACCTGCGCGCGTTTTCCGGTCCGCTCGCCCATACTATCTTCGGGTATCCGAGCGAAAGGCTGTCGCTCGTCGCGATCACCGGCACCAACGGCAAGACGACGATCAGCCAATGGATTGCTCAGACGCACCCACGTTCCTGCGCGATTATCGGCACGCTTGGCGCCGGCTTGCCGGGGCAACTCGACGACACGGGGTTCACGACGCCCGAAGCGAGCACGCTGATGCGCTACCTTGCCCAATTCGCTAATGCCCAGGCGCAGGCCTGCGCGCTTGAAGCGTCCTCGATCGGTATCGAGGAAGGCCGCCTCAACGGCGTGCGAGTCGATGTCGCGGTATTTACCAATCTGACGCGTGACCATCTCGACTACCACGGCTCCATGGCCAGCTACGCGGCGGCCAAGGAGCGGCTCTTTACCTGGCCACATCTGCGTCTAGCCGTGATTAATCTCGATGATCGCTTTGGCCCCGAACTCGCTGCGCGCAGTACGGCGACCAAGGTCACTGGCTATACGCAGAATGATTCGGTGGCTGACCGGCAAGGTATTATTCGCGCCGAAAACGTCGAGGAAACCCTCGCCGGCCTGCGTTTTCGCCTGTGCGCACCGAACGGCCGGGCGCTGGTCGAAACCGGTGTGATCGGGCGTTACAACGTCTCGAACCTGCTCGCCGTCGCCGCCGTCCTGATCGACGCCGGTTTGACGCCGAAAGAGGTTGCCCTGCGCTTTGCCGACCTGGCGGCTCCCGCGGGCCGGCTGGAAAAAATTGGCGGGCACAACGAGCCGCTCGTCGTTGTCGACTACGCACATACCCCGGATGCCTTGGAGAATGCTTTGTGCGCCTTGCGCGGTGTCGCCGTCGCGCGCGGTGCAGGTCTGCTTTGCCTGTTCGGCTGCGGCGGTGATCGCGACCACGGCAAGCGCCCCTTGATGGGGGCCGTCGCAACTCGCCTGGCCGACCGCGTGGTGCTGACCAGCGACAATCCGCGCAGTGAGGATGCGCAAGCGATTATCGATGCAATCCACAGCGCCGCGCCGGGCGCTGAAGTGATCGCCGATCGGGGTGAAGCGATTCGCCGCACGATCGTGACGGCGCACCCGGCCGACGTCGTGTTGCTGGCCGGTAAAGGGCACGAACCGTATCAGGAAATCGCCGGTGTGCGGCGTCCGTTCTCGGATGCCGCAGAAGCGCGTGCTGCGCTCGCCGCTCGTCGGGAGGTGGCCCCTTAATGGTAACGATGGATCTTCTTTCTGCCGCTCGCGCAACGGCCGGAACGCTGGTGGGGGAGAACGCGGATTTTTCCGGCGTCTCGACCGACAGCCGCCAGGTTGCCGTGGGCGAGCTTTTTATCGCGTTGCGTGGCGAAAATTTCGATGGTCACGCCTTCGTCGCCGCCGCCCAGGCGCGCGGGGCGGTTGCCGCACTGGTCGCCGCCGATGCGCTCGACGGCTTGCCAGCACTCGGCCTGCCGCTGCTCGCCGTAGCCGACACACGCTTGGCGCTTGGTGCGCTCGCCGCCGACTGGCGGGGCCGTTTCGCGCTGCCGCTGATCGCCGTGACCGGCAGCAACGGCAAGACGACGACCAAGGAAATGATCGCCAGCATTCTGCAGGCGGCCTTCGGCGACGCGGTGCTGGCAACGCAGGGCAATTTCAATAACGACATCGGCTTGCCGCTCACACTGCTCAAGATGCAGGCCACGCACCGTGCCGCGATCATCGAGCTGGGCATGAACCACCCGGGCGAGATCGCGTACCTGACGGCGCTGGCCAAGCCCACGGTGGCGCTGGTCACCAACGCGCAGCGCGCGCATCTGGCCGGCATGGGCTCGCTGGAGGCGATTGCCACCGAAAAGGGCAGCATTTACGCGGGCCTTGGCGAGACCGGCGTTGCCGTGGTCAATGCCGACGACGAGTGGGCGGCCGTGTGGCGCGCGCAGAATACCGGCCGGCGCATCGTCAGTTTTGGGCTAGCGCAGCCAGCCGACGTCAGCGGGCAGTGTCAGTTGCATGGGCTAGAAAACCAGTTGACCCTTTCGGCGCACGGCGAACAGATCGAGATTGCCCTCGCTTTGCCGGGGCTGCACAACGCGCGCAATGCGCTGGCGGCGGCGGCGGCGGCCCTGGCTGCCGGGCTACCGCTGACTGCCGTGCGCGAGGGGTTGCTCGCCTTCCGTTGCGTTAAGGGGCGCTTGCAGCGGCGCGATGGACTGAACGGTTCGGTGTTGCTCGACGACACCTATAACGCCAATCCGGACTCGGTACGAGCCGGGATCGACGTTCTGGCCGCCACGATCGGCAAGAAGATTCTGGTCCTTGGCGACATGGGCGAGATTGGCGAGATGGCCGGCCAGTTTCACGACGAGGTCGGCGGCTACGCCAAGAGCCAGGGCGTCGATCGTCTCCTGGCGCTCGGCGAATCGAGCGCGCTGGCGGCACATAATTTCGGCGTTGGCGGTCAGCGTTACAAGAAAGTCGAGGACCTGATTGAGGCACTGACTGCCGAGCTCACGCCGGAAACCACCGTGCTGGTCAAAGGTTCTCGCTTTATGCGCATGGAACGGGTGGCTGACGCCATCAGCGCGACACAATCGACGGAGAAGAAATAATGCTGTTGCTGCTGGCGCAATGGTTGGCGCAGGACGTGCGGACTTTCAGCGTGCTCAACTACATCACGCTGCGTACCGTACTTGCCGCGATGACCGCGCTGATCATTTCCTTTTTGGCCGGCCCGCCCGTCATCCGCTGGCTGACCGCCAAGAAGATCGGCCAGGCGGTGCGCAACGACGGCCCGCAGACGCATCTTGTGAAGGCCGGTACGCCGACCATGGGTGGCGCCCTGATCCTCATTGCCATCGGCATCACGACGTTGTTGTGGGGCGATCTGGCCAACCGTTACGTCTGGGTCGTCCTGATCGTCACGCTCGGTTTTGGCGCCATCGGCTGGTACGACGACTGGAAGAAAGTCGTCTATCACGATCCGAAAGGGCTGGCCAGCCGCTGGAAGTATTTCTGGCAGTCGGTGATTGGCCTTCTCGTGGCCATCTATCTGAGTCTGACGGCCAACGTGCCGGCGCAGATGGAACTGATCGTCCCCTTCTTCAAGACGGTTTCCTATCCGCTTGGCGTGATCGGCTTCATTACGCTGACCTATCTTGTGATAGTCGGCACCAGTAACGCGGTAAACCTGACCGACGGGCTCGACGGCTTGGCCATCATGCCGACGGTGATGATCGCCGGTGCGCTGGCCATCTTCGCCTACGTCGCCGGCAACGCGGTATTCGCCAAATACCTCCTCATTCCCTACATCCCGGGCGCCGGCGAATTGGCCGTCTTCCTCGGCGCAATGGCCGGTGCCGGGCTCGGCTTCCTGTGGTTCAACGCCTATCCCGCCGAAGTCTTCATGGGCGACGTCGGCGCGCTGGCGCTTGGCGGTGCGCTTGGCACGGTGGCCGTCATCGTGCGCCAGGAAATCGTCCTGGCCATCATGGGCGGCGTTTTTGTCGCCGAAACCCTGTCGGTCGCCTTGCAGGTGATTTATTTCAAATACACCGGCGGCAAGCGCATTTTTCGCATGGCGCCGCTGCACCACCACTATGAACTCGGCGGCTGGAAAGAGACGCAGGTCGTCGTTCGCTTCTGGATCATCACCATCATGCTGGTGCTGGTCGGTCTCTCCACGCTGAAGTTGCGCTGAGACCGGGGAAAGCAGAAAAAATGGAACTTAAGGGCAAACGCACACTGGTGATCGGCCTCGGCGAGACGGGGCTGGCCATGGCACGCTGGCTGGCGCGCCAGGGCGCCCACGTGCGCGTCGCCGACAGTCGGGCGTTACCGCCCAACGTCGACGCGCTGCGTGCCGCCGTGCCGCAGGTTGAGCTGCTGGCCGGCCCCTTTGTCGCTGGGACCTTCGCTGGCATCGAACTGATCGCTATCTCGCCCGGCGTACCGGTGCAGGAACCGCTCGTGCAAGCCGCCGTGGCACGCGGCGTTCCCCTGGTCTCCGAGATTGAACTCTTTGCCTGGGGCATGCGCCAGCGGACGCCGCAGGCGCAAGTGATCGCCATCACCGGCAGCAACGGCAAGACGACGACCACGGCGCTGGTCGGTGCGCTGTGCGCGGCCGCCGTTCGGCGCGTCACGGTGGCCGGCAATATCAGCCCGGCGGCGCTAGACGCCCTGATGACCGCCATCGACGCCGATCGGCTGCCGGAAATCTGGGTGCTCGAACTGTCCAGTTTTCAGCTGGAAACGACGCATACGCTCTGCGCCAACGCCGCGACGGTTCTCAACGTCAGCGAGGATCACCTCGATCGCTACACCGGCATGGACGACTACACGGCCACCAAGCACCGCGTCTTCCAGGGGCGCGGGCTGATGGTGCTTAACCGCGACGACGACCGCAGTCTCGCCGCCGGCCGTTGCGGACGCGCGCTGGTCAGCTTCGGCCTCAACGCCGCGCCGCGGGCGGTCGATTACGGCCTCGTCGACGGCTGGCTCACGCGTGGCAACGCGAAGCTGATCGCCCTCAACGAAATGAAGTTGGTCGGTCTGCACAACGCGGCCAATGCCATGGCTGCGCTGGCGCTGTGCGAGGCGATTGGCATCGCGCCGCGGGAAGTGCTGCCCGCTCTGGCAAAATTCCAGGGCTTGGCCCATCGCGTCGCGTGGGTCGCGGAAAGCCGCGGCGTCGTCTTCTACGACGATTCGAAGGGAACTAACGTCGGTGCCACGCTGGCCGCGCTGCAAGGCATGGGATGCAAGGTGGCAATCATCCTTGGCGGCGACGGCAAGGGCCAGGACTTTTCGCCGCTCAAATCAGCGCTCGCCGAACACGGCCGCGCCTGCGCGCTGATCGGCCGCGACGCCGAAGCGATCGCCACCGCCGTGGCCGGTTGCGGCCTGCCGCTGCAGCGTTGCGCCGACATGAATGAAGCCGTGCGCTGGTGCGCCGCGCAGGCCTTGCCGGGCGACGCGGTACTCCTCTCGCCGGCCTGCGCCAGTCTCGACATGTATCGCAACTACGCCCAGCGCGCGGAAGTCTTCGTCGCGGCGGTGCGTGAACTGAAAAGCGAGACGGCCTGATGTTGCCCGCACTCGACAGCCCCCGCCGGATGCCGGCCGAAGTCGATCTGGCGCTTCTCTGGGGCGCCCTGATCCTGTTGCTGATGGGCCTGGTGATGGTTTATTCCGCATCGATCGCCACCGCCGAGGGCGGCCGCTTTACCAGCCATCAGCCGGCTTACTACCTGGTGCGCCATGGCGTGTTCTTGGTCATCGGCCTGGTCGCCGCCGCTTTTGCATTCCAGGTCCCGCTCACCACCTGGCAGCAGATGGCACCCTGGCTGTTCGTCGCCGGCTTTGTCTTGCTTGCCTTGGTGCTCATTCCAGGCATCGGTCGCGACGTCAATGGGGCGCGCCGCTGGCTGCCGCTCGGCATCGCCAACCTGCAGCCGTCAGAACTGATGAAGCTGTTCGCCGCCCTTTACGCCGCCGATTACACGGTGCGCAAGATGGCGCACATGCACGACCTCAAGAAGGCGTTTCTGCCGATGGCCGGCGCCATGGTCGCGGTCGGTGTCCTGCTGCTCAAGGAACCGGACTTTGGGGCCTTCGTGGTGATCATCTCGATTGCCATCGGCATCCTTTTTCTCGGCGGCATGCGGGCACGCCTCTTCGCCGTGCTGATCGTCGTGCTGGTCACCGCCTTCGCGGTCCTGATCGTCGTCTCGCCGTACCGGCGCGACCGTATTTTTGGTTTCATGGACCCGTGGGCCGACGCCTTTGGCCGGGGCTACCAGTTATCGCACGCCTTGATTGCCTTTGGCCGGGGAGAATTTCTCGGGGTCGGTCTGGGCGCCAGCGTCGAGAAGCTCTTTTACTTGCCGGAAGCGCATACCGACTTTCTGCTCGCCGTGATTGCCGAGGAACTGGGTTTCGCCGGCGTCCTGGCGGTCATCGTGCTGTTTGGCCTGGTTATCCAGCGGGCTTTCATCATCGGCCGTCAGGCGGTCGCACTCGACCGCCTTTACCCGGCGCTAGTGGCGCAGGGTATCGGCATCTGGATCGGCGTGCAGAGTTTTATCAACATGGGCGTAAACATGGGCCTGCTGCCGACCAAGGGCTTGACTCTGCCGCTGATGAGCTTCGGCGGCTCCGGTATCCTGGCCAATTGCGTGGCCTTGTCGATCCTGCTCCGGGTCGATTGGGAAAACCGTCAGTTGATGCGCGGGGCGAAGCTATGAGCAAGACGCTCCTCGTCATGGCCGGCGGTACCGGAGGTCACGTGTTTCCCGGGCTGGCCGTGGCCGACCTGTTGAAGAGCCGCGGCTGGAATGTGGTCTGGATGGGCAACCCGGACGGCATGGAAGCCAAGCTGGTGCCGGGACGCGGTTACGAAATGGCTTGGGTGCGCTTCGGCGCGCTGCGCGGCAAGGGGTTGGCGCGCAAGGCGCTGCTGCCTTGGACGCTGCTCTCCGGCTGCTGGCAGGCCTTGCGCGAAATCCGCCGGGTGCAGCCGGATGTGGTACTCGGCCTGGGTGGCTATATCACGTTCCCCGGCGGCTTGATGGCCGCGCTGCTGCGCCGGCCGCTAGTCATTCACGAACAGAATTCGGTCGCCGGCCTGGCCAATCGGGTGCTCGCCACTGTCGCCGACCGGGTGATCTGCGGCTTCCCAGGCGCCTTGCCCGATAGCACCTGGGTCGGCAATCCGGTGCGCCCGGAAATCGCCCAGATGGCGCCACCGGCGGAGCGCCAGACCGATCGCGAGCCGCCGCTGCGCTTGCTTGTGCTAGGCGGTAGCCTGGGTGCCGCCGCCCTCAATGAAATGGTGCCGCAGGGCCTCGCGCTGCTCGACGAAGAGGCGCGACCGGCGGTGGTGCATCAATCCGGCGACAAGCATCTGGCCCAGCTCAAGGAAAACTATGAAGCGGCCGGCGTGCAGGCGCATTGTGTCGCGTTCATCGACGACATGGCCGGTGCCTACGAGTGGGCCGATCTGGTGATTTGCCGGGCCGGCGCGCTGACCGTCGCCGAACTCGCTGCGGCGGGCGTGGCGAGCATCCTGGTGCCTTTTCCCCACGCCGTTGACGACCACCAGACGAGCAACGCGCAATTTCTGGCGCAGGCCGGTGGCGCCGTCCTGCTACCGCAAACCGAGCTAACGGCAGAAGCCATCAGCCGAATTGGCAATTACACCCGCGATCAACTGTGCCAAATGGCCGAAAAAGCGCGCGAACTGGCTAAGCCGGGGGCTACGGCGGCGGTTGCAGCGGTGTGCGAGGAACTGGTGAAATGAAACATAAAGTCAAGAATATCCACTTTGTCGGCATTGGCGGCTCAGGCATGAGCGGCATCGCCGAGGTGCTGTCCAACCTCGGCTATGGCGTCAGCGGCTCGGATCTGGCCGACAGCCCAACGACCCGGCGTCTGGCCGGCCTCGGCATCCGGACGATGGTCGGTCACGCCGCCGAGAATATTTCCGGCGCCGACGCCGTGGTCGTCTCGACCGCCGTCAAGGACGACAACCCGGAAGTTGCCGCCGCCCGTAGCCAGAAGGTGCCGGTCGTGCCGCGCGCGCAGATGCTCGCCGAACTGATGCGGCTCAAGCAGGGCATCGCCGTTGCCGGGACGCACGGCAAGACGACGACGACCAGCCTGGTCGCCTCGATTCTCGCCGAAGGCGGCATGGATCCGACTTTTGTCATTGGAGGGCGCCTTAATGCAGCCGGCGCCAACGCCCGACTGGGATCCGGCGACTTCCTGGTGGCCGAGGCTGACGAGTCGGACGCCTCCTTCCTACTCCTGACACCGGTCATTTCGATCGTCACCAACATCGATGCCGACCACATGGAGACTTATGGTCACGATTTCGGCCGCCTCAAGCAGGCCTTCGTCGATTTCCTGCAGCGGCTGCCCTTCTATGGCGTCGCCGTGCTCTGCGGCGATGACGCCAACGTGCGCGAAATCCTGCCGCAGGTGAGTAAGCAGGTCGTCACTTACGGCATCGAAGCGGCCGCCAACGTACGCGCCGAAAACGTGGTCGCCGCCGACGGCCAGATGAAGTTCGACTGCGTGCGTTGCAACGGCAGCATCAGCCGTTTCCCGGTAACACTCAACTTGCCCGGAATGCACAACGTGCTCAACGCGCTGGCGGCGATTGCCGTGGCCAGCGAGGTTGGCGTGTCCGATGCGTCGATCATGAAGGCGCTGGCCGAGTTCCGGGGTGTCGGCCGTCGCTTCCAGCGATACGGCGAGATCGCTTGCCCGGCCGGCGGACGCTTCACGCTGATCGACGACTACGGCCACCACCCGGTCGAGATGCGGGCGACGATCGCCGCCGTACGCGGCGCATTCCCGGGCCGCCGTCTGGTCCTGGCCTTTCAGCCGCACCGCTTCACGCGCACACGCGATTGCTTTGAGGACTTCGTGAAAGTGCTCAACAGCATCGACGCCCTGGTGTTGTCCGAAGTCTATCCGGCCGGCGAGGCGCGTATTGTCGCCGCCGACGGCCGGGCCCTGGCGCGCGCCCTGCGCGTCGGCGGCAAGGTCGAGCCGGTCTTCGTTGAAGCCATCGGCGACATGCCGCAAGCAATTCTGGATGTCGCTCGTGACGGCGACGTGGTGGTAACGATGGGCGCCGGCTCGATCGGCGCGGTGCCAGGCAAACTGGCCAACGCCTGAGATGAATGCAATGACCGCAAACGACTTCGGAAAAGTGGCCGTCCTCTTCGGTGGCAAATCCGCCGAGCGCAAGGTGTCGCTCGCCAGTGGCGCTCGCGTGCTCGCTGCGCTGCAGCGCCAGGGCGTCGACGCCCAGGCTTTCGATCCGGCCGAACGCAAGCTCGACGATCTGGCCGCCTTCGATCGCGCCTTCATCGTGCTGCATGGCCGTTACGGCGAAGACGGCACGATTCAAGGCGTCCTCGAACTGATGGGCATTCCTTACACCGGCAGCGGTGTGATGGCCTCGGCGTTGGGCATGGATAAGTGGCGTACCAAGTTGCTGTGGCAGGCTGCCGGGTTGCCGATCCCCGACTACGCGATGCTCGATGCCGACAGCGATTTTTCCGACATTGAGGAAGAACTCGGCTTGCCGCTCTTCGTCAAGCCGGCCTGCGAAGGTTCTTCGATCGGCATCAGCATGGTGCAGCGAGCCGGCGATCTACAGGCAGCCTATGCCGAAGCGGCAAGACACGATTCGCTGGTGCTCGCCGAGCGTGGGATCCTCGGCGGCGAATACACGGTCGCCGTGCTTGGTGATCAAGTCTTGCCGATCATCAAGATCGAGCCGGCTACCGCGTTCTATGACTACGAGGCCAAATACCTGCGTGACGACACGGTTTATCGCTGCCCCTGCGATCTGCCGGAGGCGCGTGAGCTGGAATTGCGGGCGCAAGCGCTGCAGGCTTTCCGCGTGCTTGGTGGACGCGGCTGGGGGCGAGTCGATTTTCTGATGGACGCTGCCGGGAAAGCGTATTTCCTCGAAGTGAATACTTCACCGGGCATGACTGACCACTCGCTGGTACCGATGGCGGCGCGCGTGGCCGGTATTTCCTACGACGAACTGGTGGTGCGCGTGCTCGCACTGGCCGCGCTGGGATGAACGATGTGGCACAAACCGCAGTTGATGACCGTCGTCGCCGACCTGCTCCTGGTAGCCGCCGCTGCCGCGCTGCTCGTTGCCGCCGCACTGTGGTCCACGCGCCTGCCGCTCTTTCCCTTGCGCGAGGTCGTGTTGATGCACGAACTGCAGGAGGTGCGGCGCAGCGAAGTGGAGCGTTCGCTGTCCGGTTTGCTGCGCGGCAATTTCTTCAGCGTCAACGTCGAAGCCTTGCGTCAGTCGCTGGAAAAACTGCCCTGGGTGCGGCATGCCGAGGTGCGTCGCCAATGGCCGGCACGCATCGAACTGAATATCGAGGAGCACCAGCCGGCGGCGCACTGGGGCGAGGGCTCGTCACAGCTGGTCAATTCCTACGGCGAGGTGTTCACCGCCGTGCTGTCGCGCGAGGTACCGCTACCGCTGCTCTCGGGGCCGGCCGATTCGTCGGCCGAGGTGCTGCGGCGCTATGCAGAATTCGCGCAGACGCTGAAGCCGACCGGCAGGCGGCCGGAGCAGGTCGCCTTGTCGCCACGCCTGGCCTGGCTGTTGAAGCTCGAGGATGGAATGCAGATCGAACTGGGCCGCGAGCAGGCGAAGGCGCCGATCGGCGTTCGCCTGCAGCGCTTTGTCGAGTATTACCCGACGCTGTCGGATCCGCGCCGTCCGCGCCCGGCAGCAGTCGATATGCGTTATCCGAACGGTTTTGCGCTGCGTTTCGTCGCCAGTGCAGGTCATGAAGTCAGAGGAAAATAATGAGCAGGGATAGCAAGGATCTGATTGTCGGGCTCGATATCGGCACCTCGAAGATCGTCGCGCTGGTCGCCGAGATCACCCCGGAAGGACGGCTCAACGTCATCGGCATGGGCTCGCAGGAGTCCAAGGGGCTGAAGAAGGGCGTCGTCGTCAACATTGAAGAGACCGTGGCGACCATCTCGCGCGTGCTGCAGGAAGTCGAGCTGATGGCCGACTGCAAGGTCAAGGACGTCTACACGGGAATCGCCGGCAGCCACATCAAGAGTTTTAACTCGAACGGCATGGTGGCGATCAAGGACAAGGAAGTGACGCCGATGGACGTCGAGCGCGTGATCGAGACGGCGCGCGCCATGCCGATTCCGGCCGATCAGGAAATTCTGCACATCCTGACGCAGGAATTCATCATCGACGACCAGGACAGCATCCGCGAGCCGATCGGCATGAGCGGGTTCCGTCTCGAGGTGAAGGTGCACATCGTCACTGGCGCCGTTTCCGCCGCGCAGAACATTGTCAAATGCGTGCGGCGCTGCGGCCTCGAGGTGAACGACTTGGTGCTTCAACCGCTGGCATCTTCCTACGCCGTCCTCTCCGAGGACGAAAAGGATCTGGGCATCTGCCTGATCGACATCGGCGGCGGTACCACCGATCTGGCGGTATGGACGCAGGGCGCCATCCGCCATACCTCGGTGATTCCGATCGCTGGTGACCAGATCACCAACGATATTGCCATGGCGTTGCGCACGCCGACGCGCGAGGCCGAGGACATCAAACGTAAGTACGGTTGCGCGCTGTCGCAGCTGGCCGACCCGGAAGACGTGATCGATGTGGCCGGCGTTGACGACCGCCCGTCGCGCAAATTGTCACGCCGGGCACTGGCTGATGTCATCCAGCCGCGCGTCGAGGAACTGTTCGAACTGATCCAGGCCGAGCTGCGCCGCTCCGGCTTCGAGGAGGTCCTCTCCTCTGGCATCGTCATCACCGGTGGGGCCTCGGTGATGCCGGGGATGATCGAGCTTGGCGAGGAAATCTTCCACATGCCGGTACGTCTCGGCGTGCCGAAGTATCACGGTGCCTTGGCCGATGTCGTGCAGAACCCGCGGTTTTCCACGGCTTGTGGCCTGCTGCTGGAAGCGCAAACGCAGCGCAAGCGTGGCATGAAAGTGCGTGAGACAAGAGACGTCAAACAGGTGTTCGGCCGGATGAAGTCCTGGTTCGAGAAGAATTTCTGAGAATTTCCCGTATTTCATTTTTTTGATTTTTTGCAGAGGAGACCGTTATGTTCGAGATCATCGACAAGGAAGAAGGCAGGAGCGACCTGGGGACTGTGATCAAGGTGATCGGCGTCGGCGGCGCCGGCGGCAATGCCGTCGATCACATGATTCGCGAGGGCGTCAATGGCGTTGAATTCGTGACGGCCAACACCGACGCGCAGGCATTGCATCGCAGCATTGCCCTGCAGAAGGTTCGGCTGGGCAAGACGGGCCTCGGCGCCGGCGCCAAACCGGAAGCTGGGCGCAGTGCCGCGATGGAGGAACGCGCGCAGATCGCCGAGGCGCTCAAGGGAGCGCACATGGTCTTCATCACCGCCGGCATGGGCGGTGGTACGGGCACCGGCGCGGCGCCGATCGTCGCCGAAGTGGCGCGCGAACTGGGCATTCTGACGGTTGCTGTGGTCACCAAGCCATTTGGTTTCGAAGGCAAGCGCCTGAAAGTGGCGGAAGCCGGCATTGCCGAGCTGCAAAAACACGTGGACTCGCTGATCGTCATCCTCAACGACAAGCTGATGGACGTGCTTGGCGACGATGTATCGATGGACGATGCCTTCAAGGCGGCCGACAACGTACTGCGTAACGCGGTCGGCGGTATCGCTGAAATCATCAACTTCCCGGGGTTGGTCAACGTCGACTTCGAGGACGTGCGCACCGTGATGGGCGAAATGGGCATGGCCATGATGGGTTCGGCCTACGCTTCCGGTGCCGATCGCGCGCGCATCGCCGCCGAGCAGGCCGTCGCATCGCCGCTGCTCGAAGGAATCAATCTTTCTGGCGCCAAGGGCGTGCTGGTCAATATTACCTCGACGCGCGGTCTGAAAATGAAGGAAGTGAACGAAGTGATGAACACTGTCCGCGAGTTTGCCGCCGAGGACGCGCACATCATCTTCGGTGCCGTTTACGACGAGGCGATGGGTGAAGACATCCGCGTGACGGTGGTCGCCACCGGTCTTGGCCAGGCACAGGCCAAGCGGCAGAGCTTCGAAGTGATCAACACGCCGATGCTGCAGGCGACCGGTACGGACGGCGGCTATGCGCAGAGTCATGGCGGCGCTATCGACTACGGCTCGCTCGACGCCGTCCCGGCGGTGGTGCGCAAAGGTCGCAGCGCGACGGTCGAGGCGCTGGCCAACAGCGGTGTCGATCGTTACGACATTCCGGCTTTCCTGAGAAAACAGGCAGACTGACGCCTGACGCAGTAACTTACCTCTGCATGGGGGAATTGGCGGGGCTGGGGAACGGCCCGGCTGTGCTACAATTCGCCAATTCCCCATTTTTTCAAGCACATGCTCAAACAGCGCACCCTCAAGTCGTTGATTCGTGCCGCTGGCGTTGGCCTGCACTCCGGCGTCAAGGTCACCATGACACTGCGTCCGGCTGCGCCTAATACAGGTATTGTCTTTCGTCGCATCGATCTTGATCCGGTGGTCGATTTGCCTGCGTCGGCTTTGTTGGTGGGCGATACGCGCATGTGTTCCTGCCTTGAGCGCGATGGTGCCAAAGTGGGAACGATCGAACACCTGATGTCGGCGTTTGGCGGCCTGGGAATCGACAATGCCTTTGTCGATCTGGATGCCGCCGAGGTGCCCATTCTCGACGGTTCGGCTTCACCATTCGTTTTTCTCATCCAGTCGGCCGGCATCGAAGAACAGCCAGTAGCGAAAAAATTCATCCGTGTGAAGCGTCCGATCGAAGTGCGCGAGAGCGACCAGTCGGGCGACAAATGGGCGCGTTTCGAGCCGTACGAAGGTTTTCGTTTGTCGTTTTCCATCGTCTTCAATCATCCGGCCATCGACCGGAGCGGGCAGTCAGTGACCATCGACTTTGCCGAACACTCCTACGTTCGCGAAGTGGCGCGTGCGCGCACCTTTGGCTTCATGCAGGAAGTCGAATGGCTGCGTGAGAACGGGTTGGCGCAAGGCGGCGGGCTGGATAACGCCGTGGTGCTCGACGAATACCGCGTGCTGAACGCCGACGGGCTGCGCTACGGCGACGAGTTCGTCAAACACAAGGTGCTCGACGCCATCGGCGACCTGTATCTGCTCGGCCATCCGCTGCTGGCTTCCTTCGTCGCCCACAAATCGGGGCACGCCCTGAACAATGCCTTGGCGCGTGAACTCCTGGCGCACCCGGAGTCTTGGGAGTTTGTAACCTTCGAAGACCTGGCGCTGGCGCCGCAGGGTGTGGCGCGCTGGTTGGCGTTGCCTGCTGCCTAGGGTTTAGCCCGATGTGGTTGCTTCGTTTGCTGGCGGTCTTGACGGTCATCACCGTGGCCGGCGGCATCGTGGCCTATCTGCTGACCAAGAACCAGAAGTATCTGTTCTTCGCCTGGCGGCTGTTTCGTTATGCGCTGATCGTCGCGCTGCTGGTGTTTGCGCTGATGATCATCGAGAGGGTCGCCGTCATTCCGGTCTAGGGCCCACCGCTGGGTCAGGGGCAATGACGGCCCGTGCCAGCAGGTTCTCCAGTGCCGAGCGCAACGGCGAGGCCGGTAGCGAACCACTCAGACCACGCAATTCCTCGCTGCTGCGCATGCTCAACGGTTTTTGCGTCGAAGTTCTGGCTGGCAGGTGTTCGTCACGAGCCTGCACCTTGACCTGAACACCGGTGCATTCGACGCCATTTTTGGCAAACCCGTCGGCCAGCGTCGGAGCCATTTGGCGCAGTTTGCTCGCCACCGCGCCGTTGACAGCGTGAATAACCACGATTCCCGACTTGAAATTCGCCACGCTGCTGGCCTGGCCCAGATGCGTCGGCGCAATGCCTTCGTAGAGGCGCGTCAAGTTAATCAGCAGTCGGGCGTGGGCCAGTACGCTGCCGGCGCCGTCGGCCGCTTCGAGATAGTTTTCAAGCAAATTGTGCATCGGGAACTTCGTTGAGGGATGACTTGCATCTTAGGCGCGTATCGCGCCGCAAGGCAACTGCGAGAACCCTCAGCTTTTTGTCAAAAGTCCGGTGATGGCGTGGAATCCGGCGCGCTTCGCGCAACAGCAGGCGCGACCTCCCAACGGCACCGTTGGATAGCACGACATTCGCCAATCGGCGGCTTCCTGCTTCTGTCATGAGGCCTTCACAGCGGCGCGCCACGGTGGCGTGCTAGAATCTTCCTTTTTGGCATTCCCCGTCCACAGAATGATTTCCGGCCTACTCAAGAAGATTTTTGGCAGCCGCAATGACCGGCTGATCAAGCAGTATTCCCTGATCGTTCGCCAGATCAATGCCTTGGAGGCGGGTATCAGCGCGCTTTCCGACGACGATCTGCGCGGCAAAACGGAAGAATTCAAAACCCGCGTCGCCCAGGGGGCGTCGCTTGACGACTTGCTGCCTGAAGCCTTTGCTGTCGTTCGCGAAGCCGGCAAACGCGCGCTCGGCATGCGGCACTTCGATATGCAACTGGTCGGTGGCATGGTCTTGCACTATGGCAAGATCGCCGAGATGCGCACCGGCGAAGGCAAGACGCTGGTCGCGACGCTGCCATCCTACCTCAATGCACTGGCCGGCAACGGTGTGCATGTGGTCACCGTCAACGACTATCTGGCTAGCCGCGACGCCGAATGGATGGGGCGCCTGCATCGTTTTCTCGGGCTCACGGTCGGCGTCAACCTGTCGCAGATGGACCACGAGGCCAAGCAGGCGGCCTATGCGTCCGACATTACTTACGGTACCAACAACGAATTCGGCTTTGACTACCTGCGCGACAACATGGTCTATACGGCCAGCGAGCGGGTGCAGCGCAAGCTCAATTTTGCCATTGTCGATGAGGTCGATTCGATCCTTATCGACGAGGCGCGTACGCCGCTGATCATCTCCGGTCAGGCCGAGGATCACACTGACCTCTACGTGCGCATGGATCAAGTGGCGCCGATGCTCGTGCGTTGCCAGGAAGAAGACGGGCCAGGCGACTACTGGGTGGACGAAAAAGGCCACCAGGTGCTGATGAGCGAAGTTGGCCACGAGCACGCCGAGGAAATCCTCGTTCGTGTCGGTCTGTTGACCGATGGTGGCAGCCTCTACGATGCGAGCAACATCCTGCTCATCCATCATCTCTATGCCGCGCTGCGGGCCCACAACCTGTTCCTCAAGGATCAGCACTACGTGGTGCAGAACGGCGAAGTGGTCATTGTCGACGAATTTACCGGCCGCCTGATGTCCGGTCGGCGCTGGTCCGATGGCCTGCACCAGGCGGTTGAAGCCAAGGAAGGCGTAACCATTCAGAACGAGAACCAGACGCTGGCCTCGATCACCTTCCAGAACTACTTCCGCATGTATGCCAAGCTCGGCGGCATGACCGGGACAGCCGACACCGAAGCTTACGAATTCCAGCAGATCTACGGTCTCGAGACGGTGGTCATTCCGACCAACCAGCCGATGCAGCGGATCGACAATAACGACCAGATATTCCGCACGGCGAAGGAAAAACACGAGGCAATCATCGCCGACGTCCGCGCCTGTTGCGAGCGCAACCAACCGGTGCTGGTCGGCACCACGTCGATCGAAAACTCCGAACTGCTTTCGGCACTGCTCGATCACGAGAAGATTCCGCATCAAGTGCTCAACGCCAAGCAGCATGCGCGCGAGGCCGAAATCGTCATCGAGGCCGGCCGTCCCGGCATGGTGACAATCGCCACCAACATGGCCGGTCGGGGAACCGATATCGTGCTCGGCGGCAGTATCGAGAAGCAAATTGCGCTGATCCGCGACGACGAGGCCCTCGCGGCGGACGTCAAGGAGGCACGTATCGCCGAAATCAAGCGTGACTGGCAGAAGCTACACGATCAGGTGGTAGCCTCCGGTGGTCTGCACATCATCGGCTCCGAGCGCCATGAGTCGCGCCGCATCGACAACCAGCTGCGCGGCCGCTCCGGGCGTCAGGGCGACCCCGGTTCCTCGCGCTTCTACCTCGCGCTCGACGATGCGTTGCTGCGCATCTTCGCTGGCGACCGCCTGAAGGCGATCATGGAGCGCCTGAAGATGCCCGAAGGCGAAGCGATCGAGCATCCGCTCGTGTCGCGCTCACTCGAATCCGCACAGCGCAAGGTCGAAGCGCGCAACTTCGATATTCGCAAACAATTGCTCGAATACGACGACGTTTCCAACGACCAGCGCAAGGTGATCTATCAACAGCGCAACGAGTTGCTCGAAACCGACGATATCTCCGAGACCATCACCGCCATGCGGCACGGTGTGCTGCACGACACCTTCCGGCTCTATGTGCCCGCCGAAAGTGTCGAGGAGCAGTGGGACTTGCCGGGGCTGGAAAAGGCGCTGGCCGCCGAGCTGCAGTTGCAACTGCCGGTGGTCGACTGGTTCAAGAACGAGCCGAATCTCACCGACGACGAAATGCTCACGCGCATTGTCGACGCGGCTGATGTGGCCTACGCGACCAAGCTGGCGCTGGTGGGGGCGGAGAACTTCCATCAATTTGAACGCAACGTCATGCTGCAAAGTCTGGATACGCAATGGCGTGAGCACCTGGCGGCGCTTGATCATCTGCGGCAAGGCATCCACCTGCGCGGCTATGCGCAGAAAAACCCGAAGCAGGAATACAAGCGCGAGGCCTTCGAGCTGTTCGAGACCTTGCTCGACAGCGTGCGCGCCGACGTGACGCGTTTGCTGATGACCGTGCAGGTACGCGCCGAAGACGTCGAAGAAACCGCGCCGCGTGCCGACGTGCAGAACGTTCAGTATCATCACGCCGATTTCGAGGAGGTGATCGGCGCGAGCGACGAACCGGACGAGGCGGCGGACGAACGGCCGGCTCCCTTGCCGGCGCACGCCGAACCGAAGGTCGGGCGCAACGATCCTTGCCCCTGCGGCTCGGGCAAGAAGTACAAGCATTGCCACGGAAGACTCAGTTAATTTTCAACCCCCGCGGGGCATCAAGTTCAACCTGGCTGGCCGGGTTTTTTGGTGCCCTCGGTGCATCTGGCGCTGAATAAAATGCCCGTCAATTACCAGACTCCCGCCCCTGAATTCCTTTTTCCTGTTGCCGGTGTTCGCCTCGGCGTTGCCGAGGCTGGCATCCGCAAGACCAATCGGCGTGACCTGACGCTGCTTGCCCTCGATACCGGTTGTCGCGTCGCCGGCGTGTTTACGCAGAACCGCTTCTGCGCCGCGCCGGTGCAACTTTGCCGTCGCCATCTGGAAATGAGCAGCGAGATCCGCGCCCTGGTCATCAATACCGGCATCGCTAACGCCGGTACCGGGGAGCAGGGCGTGCAGGCGGCATGGCAAACCTGCACTGGCGTCGGCAAGCTGCTCGGTATCGAGGAGCGTCAGGTGCTGCCCTTCTCGACCGGCGTCATTCTCGAACCACTGCCCGTTGAACGTCTGCTCGCCGGCCTGCCGCGCTGCGTCGAGGCGCTGGACGTCGACAACTGGCACGCAGCCGCGCACGCCATCATGACCACCGACACGGTCGCCAAGGCCGCGTCGCGTCGCGTAACGATCAATGGCAAGACGGTGACCATCACCGGGATCAGCAAGGGCGCTGGCATGATCAAGCCGAACATGGCGACCATGCTCGGTTTCATGGCCACCGATGCCGGTGTCGCTGCGCCGCTATTGCAGCAACTAGTGCGCGAGGCGGCCGACGAGTCATTTAACTGCATCACCGTCGATGGCGATACCTCGACCAACGATTCTTTCATCCTGATTGCCACCGGTCAGGCCGGCGTCGAGTTTGCCGACGCCCTTACGCCAGGCTATGCCACGTTGCGCGCAGCGGTTGTTGCTGTTGCCGTCGAACTGGCGCAAGCCATCATCCGCGATGGTGAGGGGGCCACCAAGTTCATGACGATCGCCATTGAGGGCGGCAAGGATCGCGCGGAGTGCCGCAAGGTCGCTTATGCCATTGGCCACTCGCCGCTCGTCAAGACAGCCTTTTTTGCCTCCGACCCAAACCTCGGGCGTATCCTGGCGGCAATCGGCTACGCCGGGATCGGTGATCTGAACGTTGATGACGTTCGCGTTTGGCTGGCCAGTGGTGGCGAAGAAATTCTCGTTGCCGAGAATGGCGGCCGGGCTGCTTCGTACCGCGAGGAGGATGGCGCGCGCGTCATGCAGCAGGCGGAAATTACTGTGCGTGTCGATCTTGGCCGTGGCACCACCAAGGCTCATATCTATTCCTGCGATCTTTCCTACGAATACGTGAAAATCAACGCCGATTATCGCAGCTGATCACACGCGTCTGAGCCGTATCAACCTGAACCAGCCGGCCGCCAGTGCCGGCTGGTTGCTTTCCAGCCGCAGTTCCGGTGTCCTGTCCAGCACCTCTTCGAACACCACGTCCAGGCGCGTCGCGACGCGGCGCAGCAGCGGGTTGAGCAGGCGGCGCAGCGGCGCACGTTGCTGCGGTTGCAGAAACTTGTCGAGAATCAGTACGCTGCCGCTGGGCGCCAGCACGCGCGCCGTCTCGGCGAGGCAGGCCTCCGGGTCGGGAACGACGGCGAGGATCAGGTGCAGCACGGCGTAGTCGAAACTGCCGTCGGCAAAAGGCAAGCGCATGGCATCGCCCTGTACGCAGCAGAAGTCGAGCCGCGCCGCGCGCGGCAAGGCGCGGCGGAGCATGGCGTGGGTCAGGTCGATGCCGGTGTAGCGATGCTGTTTGGGCAGATGTGGCAGATCGAGTCCGGTGCCGACGCCGCCGAGCAGGACGCGCGCCGATTCTCGAGGCAGCATGGCCAGACTTCGCACACGTAAGGCCCGCGTGGCGGCGCTCAGTGCCGCGTCGTAGAAGGGCGCGATCAGCGAGTAGCTGAACTTGAGGCTCAAGGGAACAGCGCGCGGGCGCGCGGGGCGACGGGGCTCAGTGCAGGACGCGCGGGATGGCCAGCGTGAATTCGGGGACCAGCGCCTCGAACTGCGTGCCGTCTTCCGCCGTCATCTGGTAGGTGCCACGCATTGTGCCAACCGGCGTGTCAAGCTGGCAACCGCTGGTGTATTCAAATTTCTCGCCGGGCTTGAGCAGCGGCTGGTGGCCGACCACGCCGAGGCCGCGCACTTCCTGCACTTCGTCGCTGGCGTCGGTGATAATCCAGTGGCGGGAAATGAGCTGTGCCGTCACGCTGCCAACATTTTCGATGGTCACCGTATAGGCGAAGATGTAGCGGTCGTTTTCCGGGTCTGACTGGTCTGCGATGTACTGCGGTGTAGTGGTCACCGCAATCTCGTACTTTTTGCTTTCGGCCATGGGTGCTCTGTGTGAGTAAGAGGGGACTTGCATTGCACACGAAACTGATGGCTCTGACAAGCCGCGTGCTTTCCGGTTCGCCGCGCGGGTCGGCGAGCGCGGCAAATTTCACGGTAAGATTCAGTTTTTGTCTTTCGGGTTCTCGCCATGTACGTCATTGCCCCCAGCATCCTTTCCGCGAACTTTGCCAAACTTGGCGAGGAGGTGGTTGATGTTGTCGCCGCCGGCGCCGACTGGATCCACTTCGACGTGATGGACAACCATTACGTGCCCAACCTCACCATCGGCCCGCTCGTCTGCGCAGCCATCCGTCCGCTGACACAGGCGCCGATCGACGTGCATCTGATGGTCAAACCGGTCGATCGCATCGTTCCGGATTTTGCGAAAGCCGGTGCCAACATCATCACCTTCCACCCGGAAGGTTCCGAGCACGTCGATCGCACGCTCGCGCTAATCCGCGAGAACGGTTGTCAGGCCGGCCTCGTGTTCAATCCGGCGACCTCACTCGATTACATGGATTACGTCATGGACAAGCTCGACGTCGTGCTGCTGATGAGTGTGAATCCGGGTTTTGGCGGGCAGAAGTTCATTCCCGCCACGCTGACCAAGCTCAAGGCGGCGCGGGCCAGGATCGACGCCTACGAGCGCGAGAGCGGGCGGCGTATCCGTCTGGAAGTTGATGGTGGAGTGAAGGTCGATAACATTGCCGAAATCGCCCGCGCCGGCGCCGACGCCTTCGTTGCCGGTTCGGCAATCTACAGTACGTCGGATTACCAGGCCACGATCGACGCCATGCGCGCCGAGCTGGCCACTGTGTGATGCGCTTTCGCTCGGTCACCATCGACCTCGACGGCACGCTGCTCGATACCGTTGCCGACCTGGCCGATGCATGTAACGCCATGCTTGCCGAACTGGGTCGCCCGCCGCGCAGTCAAGCGCAGATCCACAGCTTCGTCGGTAAGGGCATGGCCGTGCTCGTCGAGCGTTGCCTCTCCGACGATGGTCCCCCCAGGGAAGCTTTGTTGACCAAGGCGATCGAGGCCTTCCGTCGCCATTACCTGGCGATCAATGGCCGCTCGGCCCGTATCTATCCGGGCGTCATCGAGGGCCTGGAGGCCATGCGCGAACGTGGGTTGGCGCTCGCTTGCGTGACCAACAAGCCGGCTGCCTTCACCGCGCCGCTCCTCGAACGCATGGGCCTTGCCAGCTACTTTTCCGTGGTTGTTGCCGGCGATACGCTGCTGCACAAGAAGCCGCGTCCCGAGCCGATCTTGCATGCCTGCGCGCTGATGGGCGTTAGCCCTGCAGCCAACCTGCATATCGGCGATTCGGCCAACGATATCGACTCGGCGCGTGCCGCCGGCAGCCCGGTGCTTTGCGTTCCCTACGGCTACAACGAGGGACGCAAAGTGGACAGCGCCGATTGCGATGCGCTAGTATCGAGCCTCCTTGAGGCCGCTGACTGGATAAGCCAAGCGGCGGCCCAGGCCCCTTAGTTACCGACCAGAGCTTATTGTGCCTTGCAAGAACGCGGCTGAATTGAAGGAGAACGTTGCAGCCCGTGCCCGGAATCAAGATTCCTGGTGCGGCTGGCGTACATGGCGCCAGTAGTTCTGCACGTCGCTCCGTCCTTTCAGGCACCACCGTTTTTGTGAGAATGCAATGAACGAAATCGAATTCAATGCGCTTGCCGCGCAAGGTTACAACCGCATCCCCGTCACCCTCGAGACCTTCGCCGATCTCGATACGCCGCTCTCGATCTATCTGAAGCTCGCCAATGGGCCCTACACTTACCTGCTCGAATCGGTGCAGGGTGGCGAACGCTTCGGCCGTTACTCGATTATCGGCCTGACCAGCCCGACGCGCATCGTCGTCAATGCCCACCAGGTACTGGTGCTGACTGGCAACCGCATTGCCGAGCGCGAAGACGATACCAATCCGCTCGACTTTATCGGCAAGTTCGTGAAGCGTTTTCGCGCGGCGCCCGTAGCTGGTCTGCCGCGCTTCTGCGGCGGCCTGGTTGGCTGCTTCGGCTACGACACCGTGCGTTACGTCGAAACGCGCCTGACGCGCACGCAGAAGGCGGACAACCTCGGCACGCCTGACATCATCCTGCTGCTCTCCGAGGAAATCGCGGTCGTTGACAACCTTTCCGGCAAGTTATCGCTCGTCGTCTACGCCGAGCCCGGTGTTCCCGGCGCCTTCCAGAAAGCGCAGACGCGCCTGAAGGAACTGCTCGTCCGGCTGCGTGAGCCGGCGCAGATTCCGGTCGAGACGCCCAAACCTTCGCTACCGGCCGTCTCGGTGTTCGGTGAAGCACAGTTCAAGCAGGCCGTACTGAAGGCCAAGCACTACATCACCGAGGGCGACATCATGCAGGTCGTCCTCTCGCAGCGCATGACCAAGCCGCTCGGCGCGAGCCCGATGGCGCTCTACCGCTCGCTGCGTTCGCTCAACCCGTCGCCCTATATGTTCTACTTCGACTTCGAGGACTTCCACGTGGTCGGCGCTTCGCCAGAGATACTGGTCCGGCTCGAAGGCGATACCGTCACCGTGCGGCCGATCGCCGGCACTCGCAAACGCGGGGCCACCTTCGAGGAAGATCAAGCGCTCGCCGTCGAGTTACTGGCCGACGAGAAGGAGCGCGCCGAGCATGTGCAACTGCTCGACCTCGGCCGTAACGATGCGGGTCGGGTCTCGAAGGTCGGTACGGTCAAGCTCACTGAGAACATGATCGTTGAGCGCTACTCGCATGTGATGCATATGGTTTCCAACGTCGAAGGCAAGCTGCAGTCGGGGCTCGATGCGCTCGACGTACTCAAGGCCGCCTTTCCCGCCGGCACTGTTTCCGGCGCGCCCAAGGTGCGGGCCATGGAAATCATCGACGAGCTCGAACCGATCAAGCGCGGTATTTATGCTGGCGCCGTCGGCTACCTCGGTTTTCACGGCGACATGGATCTAGCGATTGCCATCCGGACCGCCGTCGTCAAGGACGGCCAGCTACACGTACAGGCTGGCGCCGGCATCGTTGCCGACTCCGATCCGACCTCGGAATGGATAGAAACCCAAAGCAAGGCCCGCGCCGTCTTACGCGCCGCCGAGTTGGCCGAGAACGGCCTCGATACCCGTTTTGAATGAGAGGCCGAGCATGCTGCTGATGATCGATAACTACGACTCCTTCACCTACAACATCGTCCAGTACTTCGGCGAGTTGGGGCAGGAGGTCCAGGTGTTCCGCAACGACGCCATCTCGCTCGCCGAGATTGCCCGTCTGAACCCCGCCTATCTGGTGATCTCGCCGGGTCCCTGCGCGCCGTCGCAGGCCGGTATCTCGCTGGCGGCGATCCGTGAATTCGCCGGCAAGATCCCGCTGCTCGGCGTCTGCCTCGGCCACCAGTCGATCGGCGAGGCTTTCGGCGGGCGCGTCGTGCACGCCAAGAAACTGATGCACGGTAAGGTCTCGCCAGTGCATCACACGGACAAAGGAGTTTTTTGTGGCTTGCCCAATCCACTGACCTGCACGCGCTACCACTCGTTGGCCATTGAGCGCGAATCGCTGCCCGATTGTCTGGAGATCACTGGCTGGACCGACGACGGCGAAATCATGGGGGTACGCCACAAGACGTTGGCGGTCGAGGGGGTGCAGTTCCATCCGGAATCCATTCTCACCGAGCGCGGTCACGATCTCTTGAATAACTTCCTCGAGGAGCACGCCAAATGAAGCCACAGGACGCCCTGACGCGGGTTATCGAACACCGCGAAATCTTCCACGACGAAATGGTCTCGCTGATGCGCCAGATGATGGGTGGCGAAGTCACGCCGGTCATGATCGCCGCCATTGTCGTTGGCCTGCGCGTAAAGAAGGAATCGATCGGCGAGATCGCCGCCGCGGCGCAGGTTATGCGCGAGCTGTCGACCAAGGTCCTAGTCAGGGATGGCGCGCATCTTGTCGATACCTGCGGCACCGGCGGTGACGGCGCGCATACCTTCAATATCTCGACCGCCGCGATGTTCGTGGCGGCCGCTGCCGGCGTGCGTGTCGCCAAGCACGGCGGGCGTTCAGTCTCCTCGCAGTCGGGCAGCGCTGATGTGCTCGAAGCGCTCGGTGTGAATATTCAGCTGACACCCGAGCAGGTCGGGCAGAGCATCGATGAAACCGGGGTCGGCTTCATGTTCGCTCCCAACCACCACAGCGCGATGAAACATGCTGCGCCGGTGCGCCGCGAACTCGGCGTGCGCACCATTTTCAATATCCTCGGCCCACTGACCAACCCGGCCAACGCCGCTAACCAGGTGCTTGGCGTCTTCCATGCGGATCTCGTCGGCATTCAGGTTCGCGTCCTGCAGCGCCTAGGCAGCTTGCGCGCGCTCACCGTTTTTGGCCGCGAAGGCCTCGACGAAATCTCGATCTCCGGCGAAACCCTGGTCGGCGAACTGAAGGATGGGCGCGTCGAGGAGTATGCGATACACCCCGAGCAGTTCAATCTGCCGGTACACGACCCGAAAGTGCTGCGCGTCGCCAACGTCGAGGAGTCTAAAGCGGTGTTGCTCGCCGCACTCGACAATACGGCCGGCGCGGCGCGCGACATCGTGGCCCTTAACGCCGGTGCCAGCATCTATGTTGCGGGTCTGGCCGCAACCCTGGGCGATGGCGTGCGTGCCGCTTTCGAAGCGATTGCCTCGGGTGCTGCCCGTGCCAAGTTGGAGGAGTTCGCCGCGCTAAGCCGCCGCTTTTTGGCATAGTTTGGGCAAGCGACCTAGGCGTGCCGCTTCGCCGCGCGATCCGACAGTAAGCTACTTGTAGTATGTCCCTGGTTAAAGAAGGAGTGCCCGTATGGCCCTACCGAAAACCGCAAACGCCTTCGACGCCGCCGCCGATCTCGCCAGGGAGGAAGTGCAACCCGAGGGTAACGAATACATGGCTGGTGAAGTTTTTGCCATGGACGGTGTGCGCCAATCGCATAACGTGGCGACGCTCGACCTCGCAACCTTACTGCGTCGCGAGCTGAAAGGCAGCGCCCGCCGCGTATTCATCGAGTCGGCAAGAGCGCGCGTCGAGGTCTTTCGGCGCAATCTGGAAAATCACTGGGTGCTTTACGACTATGGCCTCGGCGATTGCGTCGAGATCGCTTCGCCGACCCTGCGTCTGGACGTCGGCGAGCTCCTGGAAGATACACATGAAGATGTTTCCCGCCGATTAACCCCTTAACCGAGAAGTCATGAGCGACATCCTCAACAAAATCATCGCCGTCAAGCGCGACGAAGTTGCCGCCGCATCGGCCATCAAGCCGTTCGCCGTGATTCGCGCCGAAGCGGAAGCCCAGCCCGCCGCACGGGATTTTCTGGGTGCGCTGCGCGGCAAGATCGCCGCCGGGCAGGCTGCGGTGATCGCCGAGATCAAGAAAGCCAGCCCATCCAAGGGCGTCTTGCGCGCCGATTTTCGCCCGGACGAAATCGCAGCAAGCTACGCACGGCACGGCGCGGCGTGCTTGTCCGTCCTTACCGACCGCCAGTTTTTTCAGGGTGCCCCCGAATATCTGCAGGCCGCCCGCGCCGCCTGCCCGCTGCCGGTGCTGCGCAAGGACTTTCTGGTGGATGCATATCAGGTTTATGAAGCCCGAGCCTTGGGCGCCGATGCGATCCTGCTCATCGCCGCCGCACTCGATCTGCCGCGCATGCTAGCCTTCGAGGCTATCGCCGAACAGCTCGGCATGGCAGTGCTCGTCGAAGTGCATAACGGCGAAGAGCTGGAAATTGCGCTGCAACTGAAGACGCCGCTGGTCGGCATCAACAACCGCAATCTGCGTACTTTCGAAGTCAGCGTGCAGACGACGCTCGACCTGCTGCCGCACCTCCCGGTCGGGCGCATCGTCGTGACCGAGAGCGGCATTCTGGCGAGCGAGGATGTGCAGCGCATGCGTCGCAGTAACGTCCACGCGTTCCTGGTCGGCGAAGCCTTCATGCGCGCGCCGGAGCCAGGCGAAGCGCTAGCGGGACTGTTCCCGGTTTGATGTGCCGCGCTTGTTGCAAAAACACCACAACAACTGTCGCGAGTCGTTCAAAAAGTCCCGTCAAGCTTGTCCGGGCTCGTCGACCTTGCCACAATCGCTCCAACTTCTCGTTTCAAGAGAGGTAAGACCTGGTGAAGCGCTAAAACGCGACATCGATCTCAAACCTAGAGGAGATTCACAATGCAAAAGAAACTTATCGCTCTGGCCATCGCTGGTCTGGCTTCCGGTGCTGCTTTCGCTCAATCGAACGTCACCATCTACGGCGTCGCTGACCTGAGCTTTGATAACGTTCGTGTCGACGATTCCAAGACTTCGGGTCTCAACACGGGTAGCCGCAATCGCGTCTCCGCCAACTCGTCGTACATCGGTTTCAAAGGTTCGGAAGCGCTGGGCAATGGTTTGACCGCCGTGTTCCAGTATGAAACGGGCGTCGCTGCTGACGGTGGCAATACGGCTGGCGGTACCCCGACTGGCCTGTTCTCGGCTAGCGGCATTCGTGATTCCTTCGTCGGTGTTGCTGGCGGTTTCGGTACCGTCGTTCTGGGTACCCTGACTGGCCCGACCCGCGCTCTGGGTGCTGCTGTTGATGTCAATTCCGGTGCGACCGGTAACGGCTACAACGGCGCGCTGCTCGGCAAAATCGGCGGCAACACGCTCCTTGGCGTTACTGCTCCGATCGTCGGAAATCAGTGCTCCGCTTCCTCGACTTGCACCTCGTTCTTCGATACGCGCTTCTCGCAAGCCATTGCCTATGTTAGCCCGACCTTTGGTGGCGGCTTCTCGGGTGTGGTTGGCTACGTTGCCAACGAAAATCGTACGAACGATGGTACGCCTTCGAGTCTCCAACTCAATACCAGCGGTTACGATCTGGGCCTGAACTACAACAACGGCCCGATCCTCGGTGGTCTGACCTACAGCCGTGCTGATGTCAAGAACGCTGGCGACTACTATGTAGACAACCTGCGTATTGCTGGCAAATACGAGTTTGCTGCTGCGTCGATTCGCGCCCTGTGGGAGCGTACCCGGCTTGAAGGCAACAACGGTCTTGATCTGCGTGCCGACAAGTATGGCCTCGGCGCTACGTTTAACGTGACCCCGGCTGGCAAGATCATTGGTCAGTGGTATCATGCTAATGACATCAAGGGCCAAAACAACGTTAGCAACAGTTCCGCCAACCTGTACGAAATTGGCTACGAGCACTCGCTGTCCAAGCGCACGATCCTGATCGCGTCCTATCAGCGTCTTGACAACAAAGACAACGCTGCTTATGACTTCGGCATCAATGCTGCCGGCACGAGCGCTGCTTCCGCTGCGACGCCTTTTGCTTCTACCGCAGTTGGCGGCGGCAGCAACATCTCCAGCATCCAGCTGGGCGTGCGTCACTCGTTCTAATATCGCCTAACCGCGTTATCGCAATTGAAAACGGGCGCTTCGGCGCCCGTTTTTTTGTGAGAGAAGTTGCTTAGTGGCTTCCCCTCGCACAGCAAAAAGCCCGCAGTTGCGGTAATGCCGTCCAGTTAAGACTGGATGGCATTTTTATTTTGCGCAAGCTATTGTAAACATTAGCAAACGCTGTTAACTTGTGGCTCGATGCTATCGAGC
>Ga0209125_1000651_pt1 | contig 41678 bp, 30 predicted proteins | sample BarGraIncub1131A_FD_184503 | JGI IMG/M metagenome (GOLD analysis project Ga0209125, IMG submission 184503) | Arctic peat soil microbial communities from Barrow, Alaska - Barrow Graham LP Incubations 11-31A (SPAdes) (version 2) | ecosystem: Environmental > Terrestrial > Soil > Wetlands > Peat... | reverse complement strand
CCCTATGTAGTCTCATTAATCCGTCTCAAAAATAAGTCTCAAAAAACACCTTAAATAAAACTATTATGAAAATTGGATACGCGAGAGTTTCTACAAAGGATCAAAATTTAGATCTTCAACTTAATGCCCTAAAAACTGCTGGGTGTGAAAAATTCTACTGTGAAAAAATGAGTGCAGTAAAAGATCGTCCGGAACTTGAAACAATGATCTCAAAACTTAGAGTTGGAGATACCGTTATAGTATGGAAACTCGACCGGCTGGGAAGATCCTTAAAGCACCTTGTAGAATTGGTGGCCATCTTTAAAAAGGAAGGGGTTGACTTCATCAGTTTAAGCGACAACATAAATACTACAACTCCTCAAGGAAGGTTAATTTTTAATATGTTCGCCTCTTTCGCTGAGTTTGAACGGGAGTTGATAAGTGAACGCACCCGTGCTGGTATTGCAGCAATGAAAATACGTAACCCCGGAGGCGGGAGAGTCCGCGGTCTTAGTAAGGACAATATCGTAAAAGTAACCTTAGCCAAGAATCTTTCCCAAAAAGGAGAGATGAAACCTGCAGACATTTATAAAAGTTTAGGGTTAAGTAAAGCTACTTATTATCGGTATCTGCTTATGGGGAATAAAAATTAAATTAGAGAATAAACAATCAGTAATAACACTGCAAAAAAAACCGTACAGTGTTATTTGCCGATTTCTATGATATTGCGATATCTATTTTTCAATAGCAAAAAGAATAATCGGATAATTTGTCGAACTCTTATGCGGTTTATTATTTTTGATACGCTTTCATATCTGTTTACAGATAAAGGATTGCATGATAGGATTTCTAAAACTAATGTAATAAACTTTAATTGCACATTTGAAAATATTTCAATTATAAAAATATGCTATAAAATTAGAGTTTATTCATTTCCTGACACCTTTAAAATATTTTTTAATTCAGTGGAGGCCAGAAATCATTTTAAAACGGGGCGAGACCGAAAAGCCTTATGAGTAGGAAAATATAAATCTAACTAAAATGGTAACTGTTATAATATCTCATGAATGCAAGAACTATTCCGGCTGGAAAAAAGTTTTTGATGAGGACGAAGTAAATCGCTTAAATGCAGGAGTTAAAAGCACTGGAGTTTATCATTCTTTCGATAATCCCTATAAGATTACGATTATTAACGAAGTTCCAAGTATAGAAGCAATAAATGGTTTTATGTCAAATCCAGCATTGAAAGCAGCGATGGAGAAAGGTGGTGTAATTGGTATGCCCGAAGTTAAAATCCTGAATAAAGTTTGATTTTAGGCCTCTCTTGTGAATATGTATTTTGACCAAAGCCGGATGATCTTACAATAAAGATCATCCGGCTTTTATCATCAGAAATGATAAATCATTAGAGTCCCGGCCAGTATATCTTTAATATGTGGATTAAAGTATGATCGGTTGTACTTTGAATTGATTACAAAAATAGAATGATATGGCCATATAGTTTAAGGGATTAACAAGATTATTGAACCTGTCCAGAAATAACAAAAAATCAATCGCAGATTAACAATAGTACTAATATTGGCAGCCTTCCTTTAGAAATAGCACGAAAAGAGTGAGCGTTCCATTATCATATTTTTTCGATAGTGTTATCAAGGGATATCAGAATAATGCGATTTGGTTTGAAGAGCAGTCAGGTGTAAAGTAGGAAAAACAGTGCCAGCCTGCCACAATTTATTATCTGAAAAAAATTAGATAATCGATCACTGAAAAAAATAATGCCTCTTAAAATCTACATTTTACTATCTTTAGCCAAAAAATGCCACGCTCCATTTAAAATGTTGATTTTCCAAGAAGAAACAAGATATTTATTCGATAAAATGAAAGTCTATATATTGACATTACTCATAATAGTACTGTTTAATTTACCTGTATACAATCAAAATTATAATTTATCTTTTGATCACCTCACTGTTTTAGATGGATTATCCCAAAGCACGATTTTTTCAATCACTCAGGATAAAAAAGGATTTATTTGGATAGCAACACGGAATGGCTTGAACCGATATGATTCACATGAAATAAAAACCTACAAAAATAATCCCAATTCCCCATTCAGTCTACCAAGTAATACTATTAACACTTTATTGGTAGATAGCAAAGGCCAGTTATGGGTTGGGACAAATAAGGGAGTTTGTATATATAACCAGGAAAATGATAATTTCACACCAATTGTAAATCTTTCAGGAAAAGGATCAAAACCGGCCACTTACAGTATAAATGTTATTTTTGAAGACAAGGACAAAAATATATGGATTGGAACCCGAAGTGGATTAAAACTTCTGTTATCAGGAGATACAACAAGAATAATCCCTATTTATCGTAATCCTGATAAAGTGGAATCTTTGATATATAATGATGTTAGAGCAATAATGCAGGATAAAAAAGGAGACTTTTGGATTGGAACATTAAACGGTTTATCCCATTTTATAAATAAACAACAAAACGAATTTACGGTGGTAAATTTCATTTATTCTAAAAATAATCCAAATTCTTTAAGTAATAATTTGATTAATACAATTATTGAAGGAGACAATGAAGCTATCTGGATTGGTACCGAAAAGGGAGGTTTAAATATTTATGAATCAAAGAATAATATTTTTTATTCCAATAGGAATAAAGGTCAAAACCCACTCTACCAAAATATATTCTCTAAAATAAACCTACAGGTTAGGGTGTTAAAAAAAGATAACTCGGGACAATTTTGGATAGGTTCACGCAATGGGTTTTATGTTTTTGATCCCTTTTTAAGGCAAGTACATGAATTTACGACCAATCCTGATAGTCCTTCGTCGATAAGTGATAATTCCATTCGGTCATTATTCATTGATCGTGATGGATCATTTTGGATTGGAACCTTTTATGGTGGGATAAATATTTTCAATTCAATGTCTAAACAGTTTGATCATTTCAAACAACCGGGAGTAAACTCACCTTTGTTATATAAAATAGCTAGTGCTTTATATGAGGATTTTCGACAAAATATATGGATAAGCGTTGAAGGAAATGGTATCATGTGTTGGAACACACAGAAAAACAGTTTTAAAACATATAAATACAGTGCTGAAAACCCGAATTCGCTTAGCAATGACAATGTAAAATGCATTTCTCCGGATGGAAAGGAAGGGTTGTGGATTGGTACGTTTAATGGTTTAAATTATTATTCATTCAATACAAATAAATTCTCGCGTTATTTCTTTGAAAAGGGAAACCCAAATACGATACCAAATGATAGAATTTATGATATTGAATCTGACAGTGAAGGAAATCTATGGATTGCCACCAACGGAGGAGGTCTTTGCAGGTATAACAAGAAAGAGAAGAATTTTGAATCTTTCCATTCCATTCTTAATAATCCAAATACAATAAAAACTGATAATCTTACCTGTTTGACTTTTGATACAAAAAACAGATTATGGATTGGCTCTACAACAGGATTAAATCTCAGGTATCGGAATGGAAAAATCATCCGTTTTACAAATAGAAACAAGAAGAAAGAAACCATTGATGAAAAGTATATTTCCTTTGTACATGAAGATCGTTTCAAAAGGATATGGATTGGAACAAGAGGAAGTGGGCTGTTTTTGTATAATGAAAAAATATCTGATTTTAAAAATTATTCCATTGATGATGGTTTACCGGGTAATAACATTATCGGTGTTCTTGAAGATGAACATGGGTTTTTATGGTTAAGTACTGAAAACGGTATTTCTAAATTTGACACGGAAAGAAATGATTTTAAAAACTATTCGATTAGCGATGGACTTATTTGTAAAGAGTTCAATTACAATTCATATTTAAAAGAGCATACCGGAAAAATGTATTTTGGCGGTTATAATGGTATAGTGATTTTTAACCCTGATGATATTAAAGTGAATACGGCCACACCAACAATGGTTTTTACTAATTTAAAACTTTTTAATAATAACTCCAAGAAAGATTTAAAAAGTCGAATATCAGAACAAAACATAAGCTCTTCTAAGAGTATCACGATTAAATCATTTGAGAATGTATTTACCGTTGAATTTGCATTATTAAATTATATCAACCCGACAAAAAATCAGTATGAATATAAACTGGAAGGGTTTGAAGAAAATTGGAATAAAGTAAGTATTCCCTCGGCAACTTATATGAATTTGTCTCCGGGCACCTATACTTTATTGGTTAAAGGTTCTAACAATGATGGAATATGGAATGAGGCTCCGATAAAACTTATGATTAAAATTCTGCCCCCATTTTGGAAAACATGGTGGGCTTATCTCTTCTATATGTTGATCTTGTTTTTTAGTTTATACTTATATTCAAGGTTTACACGCGTAAAATTAAAACTTGAACAAGAGCTGTATCTGGAACATATGGAAAACAAAAAGCAGAAAGAATTGCATCAATCTAAACTGCGTTTTTTTATGAATGTTTCTCATGAAATAAGAACACCTTTGACATTAATAATTGGGCCTCTTGAAAACCTGATTTCAAAATCTGAAGGTGCTGATGGTTTAAAGAAACAATTACTATCCATTAATAATAATGCTAAAAGATTGCTCAGATTGATAAATCAATTACTTGATTTCAGGATACAGGAAACAGGAAATACTATTTTAAAAGTGACAGGAAATAACATAGTTAAATATATTAATGATATAATACTGATATTAAAGGATTTTGCACTTGACAAAGATATAGAATTAAATTTCCATTCTTCCAAAACAGAGCTCAATGCCTTTTTTGACAGACAGGAATTTGAAAAGGTATTATATAATCTCATCACTAATGCTTTCAAATTCCTTCCCGAAAAGGGAGGAAGAGTAGATATATCACTGGACTCTGACGATAAATGGGTAACCATTAAAATCAAAGACAATGGTAAAGGCATTTCCAGTGAACACCGTGAGAAGATATTTGATCGCTTTTTTCAGGTTAAGAATTCCGGGATCGAAAATCTTGGGGTTGGGATAGGATTATCTCTTTCAAAAGGAATTATTGAACTGCACCATGGAACGATTCAGGTTGAGAGTATTGAATCGACAGAGCTAAAAAATGGTGAAACTGTTTTTACTGTAAAAATACCTTTAAGCAAAGACAATTATAGTATTAATGAAATTAGTAATGAGGCGAATTCGGTTGATGAACCTGAATTATTTTCAGAAACACTTTTCGACATCGAACTAATTGAAGAGAATAAACTTTTGTTAATTCCTCTATTAAATCCATTTGAAAAAAATAAATACACGATACTCATTGTGGATGATGTAGAGGAAATCAGGGATTTTATGGCTGAACATCTAAAGGCAAACTTTACAATCCTTGAAGCAGAAAATGGGGAACAAGCCTGGAATATTGTGCTGAAATCTTTACCAGATTTGATAGTCAGCGATGTGGTAATGCCAAAATTAGATGGAATTGGACTTACCAATCGAATTAAAAATAATGAACAAACCAGCCATATCCCTATAATTCTTTTAACAGCACAATCTGAAATTATTGATCATCTGGAAAGATCAAAAACTGAAGCTGATTTATATTTAACCAAACCATTCAACATCAATATTCTGGAATTAAAAATCAGGAATCTCCTTAGATCACATAGTAAAATTAAGTCGAAATATTCCAGGATAGTAACCCTTGAACCAATGAGTAGCGAAATGAACGATCCTGAAGAGAAGTTCCTGCAACGTTTGATGGGGATTTTGGAGAATAATATCGGTGATAGTGAATTTGGTGTAACCAGGCTTATCGAAGAAATTGGAATGAGTCGTTCGGCACTTTTCAAGAAGTCAAAAACACTTTTAGATATGTCGATTGTCGATTTAATCAGGACTACTCGACTTAGAAAAGCTGCTACTTTATTGAAACAAAGAAAGATGACGATATCAGAAATTAGTTATGCAGTTGGATTTACAGATTCCAAATATTTTAGTAAAGTATTTCACCAGAAGTATGGCCAAACACCATCTGAGTACATGAAAGGCAATCATGATTAAGTGTATCTATTTCAGTATGTTTCTGCATTATCAATAGAATAATAGTCCAAATATTCTACCTAAACGGTACAATTTATCCACCTAAAATATCTATTTGTCTACCTTTTAAGTCATTTTGACTCCCCTTATTCATTTCCAAATTTCATAGTTTTACAAAATAACATTCTAATAATTATTTAACATTTTAATAATTTAAAGAGTGAAATTTCAAAAGAAACTATTTAAATAAAATGATTTCCCCTAAACTAAAAATCAAACTTATGGTTACCGGGCAAATTGTGGCTTTTATAGCGTTCTTGTTATTAAGCTCTTTTCTTATTATTAACTTATTATTCTAGCTCAACTTTTTTAGAATAATAAGATTACACATAATTAACCTATTAATAATTTAACCTGGAAATTAACGAAGCATTCTTTATTTGAATTTTAACAAAAACTAAAAAGCATGAAAATTAATTTACATTGTTTACAGGGATGGGTTCCCCCTCTTTTTAAAAAACCCTTTCAAATGATTAAACTTTCAACAATCTTGCTACTTGTATTATTTATGCAATTGAATGTAGTAGGTGCTAAGTTTAAATCTATTTCAGTAAATCCTCACTTAAAAACTACCGAGGAATTACAACAACAGAAAAAAGTAACCGGACAAGTTTTAGATGCTGCTAATGGTGAAACACTGATCGGTGTTAACATCAAAGTTGAAGGCACAAAACTGATGACCGTTACAGATGCAAATGGTAAGTTTACATTAAATTTACCAAACCTGAATGCCCAATTAAAGTTTACCTACGTTGGGTATGTTTCCAAGGTAATTGATCTGAATGGACAAACAAGTATTACTGTTAATCTGGATTCAGATGTAAAGAGTTTGGATCAGGTAGTAGTAATTGGATATGGAACGCAACGAAAATCCCATTTGACCGGATCAGTTTCAACATTAAAAACCGAAGGGCTGGACGAAATGCCTCTTTCAAATGTAAGCCAGGCATTACAAGGGAAATTAGCAGGTGTTACTGTTCAGCAGTTTGACCAAATGGCTGGAGAATCTCCAATAATCCGTGTTCGCGGTATGGGTTCTATCAGCGCTGCTTCAGCTCCTTTGGTAGTAGTTGATGGATTTCCTATTCCCGATGGTTTAGCATCTGTCAGTATGGGTAATGTTGAATCAATAGAGGTTCTTAAAGACGCAGCCTCCGCGGCTATGTATGGTTCGCGTGCTTCAGGTGGTGTAATTCTGATTACAACCAAAAGTGGGAGTAGCACTAAGCCTAAATACAATTTTAAAATGTATAGCGGACCCAAAACAGTATTAAAAATGCCTACAATTCTGGATAACACTCAGTATGTTCAACTTCAGTATGATGAAGCTGCAATGCGAATGAAAGATCCATTGGTTGATGGAACAACTGCTACAATGAATTTTAAATTGTCAACAGATGCTGATAAAGCTGCTTATTTATTGACTAAATATTACATAGATCAGCCAACAGATTGGGTTAAAGAGGTTATGCGCAATAATGGATTCATTGAAAATTATCAGTTAAGCGCCTCTGGTGGTGATAAGAACACAAATTATTTCATTTCAGGTAACTATAACAAAGAAGATGGGATTGCAAAATATAATAGTTTCAATAAATACAATCTGCTTGCAAAACTTGACACCAAGTTATCTAAAAATGTGACTGTTGGATTTAATATTTCTCCCACATACAGCATACAAACCCTACCTGCTGCAGATTTTACAAATGTTGCCAAGACACCATCATGGTTACCTGTACGCCACAATGCCGCAACTGCAGCATTAACCGGAAAAACGGTAGGTGATTATGCCATGGTGGGTGATTTTTCAGCTGTAAACATATCGGGTATTGGATTAAACGGTGAAACATGGGATATTCCAAGCGCAAGCCTTTCAGGATCATCTGAGCAAAACCCCGTTTCAGTAAATGAACGTACTGACACCAGAACAAATGATTATCGTTTGCAGAGCAATGCCTATATGACGATTAACCTTTTACCCGGTTTGCAATTCAAAACGACAGGTGGTGCGTATGTTCAATACAAAGAGTATAATAATAAACAAATGATTTCTGCTGACAATGCAGGGAATCCCAATACTTTGATGCGTCAGACAACTTTGCACTCAGAAATGTTATCTGAAAATACTTTGAATTACAATAAGAAGATAGGTGATCATGAGTTTTCGGGTATCCTTGGTTTTTCACTTCAAAAGACTACAGATAAATTCAATCAGATTGTTGCGACTGGTTTCCCAACGGATGATATGCTATCATTCAATCTTGCATCTGCACTCTTACTGGATAGTCCTGCCGTGAGTGGCACCACTTCATTTTATTATACAGAAGCCCTCATGTCTTATATCAGCCGTTTAACTTATGCATATAAGGGGAAATATTTGGTTTCTGCAAGTCTTCGTGCTGATGGAAGTTCAAAATTTGCAGAAGGTCATAAATGGGGTAATTTCCCTGCAACTTCATTAGGATGGCGTGCTTCTGAAGAAACTTTTTTAAAGAAGTATACTTGGCTAAACAATCTGAAATTTAGAGCAAGTTATGGATTAACGGGGAATAACAATATTCCACAATATTCATATTTGAATGCACTGAATACGTCTAATTATGTGACCGGCACGGGAAATGGAAACTTAATTCCGGGTTTGGCTGCCAATGATGCATTCATTGGCAATCCTAATATTACATGGGAACAAACAGAAGAACAAAATTATGGTATTGATTTAGGCCTTTTAAAAAATAGAGTTAATATAACGGCTGAGTATTATAATGCCAACACTGTTCAATTGTTACTCCAACAACCCGCAATGTATATCACTGGCCATCAAACTTTCTGGAATAACGTGGGTAAAGTAAACAACAAAGGACTTGAGGTTGAGGCATCTATAGTTAATGTCGCTACTAAAAATTTTACCTGGAAAATTTCAGGTAATATAACGACCAACAAAAACACACTGTTAAGTTATGGTGATAAAACATATCAGGATAACTTTGGTCAAAGAAGTGAAGTATATCGTGCAATTGTTGGACAACCCTCTATTCAATATTTTGGATATAAAAGCGACGGAGTATGGAAAACATTTGCAGAGGTTGCGGCAGCAAAAGCGGTAACAGACAAAAATGGTAATGCTTTTGTTTATACCAAATTTCCTCCAAAGGTGGGTGGTTTAAAGGTAGTAAATACAAATGGAGACAACACGATAGATCCTAATGACCGGGTAGTTCTTGGCACACCATTCCCCGATTACACTTATGGTATAACGAATACCTTTAATTTCTTCAATTTTGATTTAAGTATCTTAATACAGGGCGTAAAGGGAGGCAAGATCATTGATGGCAACATGACTAATAATGCATCTCTTCGCACAACCGCGGCATACCTTGTTAATCGTTGGGTAAGCCCATCTTTCCCAGGGGATGGAAATACAACTTTTGATAAAACAACTTCAGGGGGTGACCTGGAATTGACCGACTATGTCATGCAAGATGCTTCATACGCTTCTTTCCGTGATATTACTTTAGGTTACATGGTGCCGGAAAAGATCTCAAAGCGTTTTAAACTGAATTCTTTAAGAGCCTATTTTTCTGCTTCGAATCTGTTCTATTTCATGGCTCCCGGTTACAAAGGAATCAACCCTGAAACAAGGAAGACAACTGGTCCATACTCTAGTGCATTCCCACTGGTTTCAGGATTCCAAGATGGTACTTTCCCATTGAGTCGCTCCTTTATTATCGGAGTTGACATTAACTTCTAATGTATAAGAGAAATTTAATCATTTACAACAACCGCTGGAGTAAAAAAAAAACTTTATAACACGGTTTTAAAATAAGATGAAAAATGAAAAATAAAATTGGAATCATCATCTCAATCATAGTGATGATCATGTTTTCAGCCTGTAATGATTTGATTGTGGACAAACCTCAATCGAAGTTGATCCAAGATGGTTTCTTTAAAGACCAACTGACGATAAGTGAGGGAATTATCGGATGTTATGCCGGTATGGCCAATATAATGACCAATGAATGGCTATTTACTGAAAACAGAAGTGATAACGGATGCGTAAACCTTTTAGGAACCGGATCAGGACCCAGGGTTGATCTCTGTGATATCAAATTCTTCAGGACTCCAACCAGTCAACCTACCTTATATACTTTATGGTATAACTACTTCCAGAATATTATGAATATCAATGCCATTCTTCCTTCTCTTGCTACAGGACAGCCTTATATTCCAACTGAAGCACAAAGAGCGCAATATGAAGGCGAACTACTATTTATGCGTGGATATCATTATTTTTCGCTGGTTAATCTTTGGGGTGATATGTTTAAGATCACCAAGGTAGTCACTTTGGATGAGGCTAAAACATTTGATCGACGTCCCGTAGCAGAAATTTATAAGGATGTGATTATTCCCGATTTAACCAAAGCTGCAACTGAACTTCCCTCTTCCTATTCTTCTGCTTCTGATCTTGGCAGAATCACAAAATGGGCTGCAAAAGGTATGTTGGCTAAAGCTTATATGACACTTGGTGGAGCAGCTAATTTGGCCTTAGCAAAAGGTTTGCTGGAAGAGATCATAAACTCGAACCAGTATGGTTTAATCACAACCGGAATTACAGTTGCCGGCACTTTGCTTAGCCCCTATGCCAGTGTTTTTGATGTATCTAACGAAATGAACAGGGAAATCATCTTTGCCATTCGCTATAAGGGTGGAACGTCAGGTATAGGATCTCCCTTCTGGACGCTGTTTGCTCCTGACGGAACAGCAAATTTATTTTTAAAGGTTGGAACACCCGGAGGGCATTTCAATCCAACCCCGGAAATGGTAAAGTTATATAAGACAGATCCTCTTGATACCCGTACTGATGCCACTTTTAGATCCTATGTGAAAAACAAGACCACTACTATTATTTATCCGTCAAAATATATCGATCCCAATATGACCCAATCTAATCAATCGGAAAATGATTGGATTGTTCTTCGATATGCGGATATTCTCTTATTACATGCCGAAATTATGGCACAGGATGGTACTTTTGCAGCTGCACATCTGGATATAAATAAAGTCAGGGCAAGAGCAGGTATTGCTCCAATAGTTGCTTTTACTTCACCTCCTATTGCTCTTGATGGTGTTTACAAAGAAAGACGACTTGAATTTGGTTTCGAGGATCAACGTTGGTTTGACTTATTACGCATGAATACTTCATATGGTGATCCTGAAAAGGCGATAAATATTTTAAAAACAAGTGTTTTTACGACAGACTGGGCAGTCTTGTATTCCTTGTACTACCCAATTGTTCCACCAACACAGAATTATTTTAAAACAAGTCGACTATTGTTGCCGATTCCACAGCAGGAAATCGATGCAAATGACAAAATAAAAATCACCCAAAATGCGGATTATTAATATTTTAAAAAAAAAGATTATGAAATCTATAAAAAATAAATTTCTTCTGCTCATACTGACATTCTTTCTGGGATATGGCTTTTACGCATGCACGAAGGATCCGGTCATCGTTGTGACGCCTAAAACCCTTGGGGAGTATGTTGCTCAATGCGGTCACTTTGTAACATCTGAATTGGCAATTACCAGAAGTACTGTAGTTGGATACAACAAAGGCAATTATTCTGTATCGTTAGACGCTGTTACTGCAACCAAATTGGTGACCGTTAAAGCTGCATATTTGACCGCATTAGTAGCTGATTCTGCAATCATTGCCTCTCCTACGGTGACTATTCCTCAAATTGTTTCAGGAAATCAGGATTTAGGTACTCCGGGCAACGTCTTTTGGACAGGAATCAATCAATGTGATAAACGTCCCCTTAACGATTTAATTACTGCATACACTACCTATAATACAAGTGTAATAGTGGGAACAGCAGTTGGAAACGTCACTGCAGCTGCCAAAACAACATTTACAACTGCCATAACTCAAGCAAAAACTACACGTGATGCTTCAACTACAACGATTGATCGTCAGATTACCGATGCTATCGCTATACTTAAATCAAGTAAAGTTACTTTTCAAGCAGCTATAATAAAGTAAACCACCCTCAATCACTGTCAGATAGCAATATCTGACAGTGATATTAATCTTTAAATACACATTTTATGAAAACAAACTTTTTTTTACCTAAAAAGGGACTCGGTATTGCACTGCTCGGTTTGGTAGCATTACCCGGTTTTGCTCAGAAAACGGCTACAAAATCTACAAGGCCTAACATTTTATTTATTGCAGTGGATGACCTCAAACCATGGGTGAGTGCCTATGGTGACAAACATGCCAAGACACCGGGGATGGATAAACTGGCTAAGGAAGGTATCGTATTTACCAGTAGTTATTGTCAACAGGCTATCTGTGCAGCAACCAGAGCAAGTATCCTGACCGGCATGAGACCCGACAGGACCAGAGTTTGGGATTTGGTAACCGACTTAAGACAGGTTAATCCAAACGTGGTTACTTTGCCTCAATATTTCAAAGAGAATGGTTATGAAACAGCTGCTATGGGTAAGATTTATCATCCTAATAGTATCGGAGCAGGTCATGATGCCCCATCATGGAGTGTGCCATATATTGATGCAAAAAACCCAGTCTATGCATTACCCAATGCAATTAATGCAAGAGGAAAAGGTAAGGCGACCGAATGCGCAGATGTTAAAGATGATACATATCAGGATGGTTCACTAACCAAGATGGCTATCGCTTCTATGGGTAAATTAAGCAAAGGTGATAAACCTTTCTTTCTTGCAGTAGGTTTTCACAAACCCCACCTTCCTTTTGTTGCCCCAAAAAAATATTGGGATTTATATAATAGAGACGAATTTCAAACTGCAGTATTTCAGAAAAAAGCAAAAAACAGTCCGGATATTGCCTATCATGTTTCAGGAGAGCTGAAAAGCTATACTGATATTCCTCAATTTGACAGCTATTCGGAAAAAGAATTGGATCATTTACCAATTGCTAAACAAAAGGAATTGATTCATGGATATTATGCTGCTGTATCCTATACCGATGCACAGATTTTACAGATACTTAATGAACTGGACCGACTTGGTCTCCGTAAAAACACTATTATAGTTTTATGGGGTGACCATGGCTGGCATTTGGGGGATCATGGTTTGTGGAATAAACATACAGATTTTGAACAAGCAACACATACTCTCCTGATGATGAGTGTTCCCGGAATAAAACCAGGGATCAGGCCTTCAACATTGTGTGAATTCACTGATGTTTATCCAACACTTTGTGATCTTGCTAAGATACCAACACCAAAGTATTTGGACGGCATCAGTCTGGTTCCTGCCATAAAGGATCCTTCAGCAAAATTGCGTAATTATGCTTTTAGCCAGTATCCCCGTGAAAATGGAAAAGTTATGGGATATACCATTCGTACCGAACGGTTTCGCTATACAGAATGGATGAAAGATAGTTATCGTACAGACATCCCTTATGATAAAAAGTATGTCATAGCCCGCGAAATGTACGACTATGCAAAAGATCCACTGGAAACAGTGAGTATCATTGATCAGGCGGAATATAAGGCGGATCAGAAAAACATGGAAAAACTATTTCTGGAGAGCATGCAACGGGAACACAAGAACTCTGTAGCGTATGCAAAAATTGCCGATTGGAAAAAACCTATCCTTACGGGATCGGATACAACAAAATTGAAAAAAGGCAAAAAGGGAAAAGCAGTCATAGAAGATTAAGTGATTGAAAGAAAAAGCATTGGCGAAGTTTTTGAAGATCTCCTACCAGAAAGAATCTTCGCCAATGTCTTTTTATATAGAATATCTATTATAAACACATTGTGAATTGAACAAATAATCGCATATAGGTATGAATGTCAAAATCTTATTAAGTTTAGCTCTTCCCTTACTGGGAAGCAATGCAGTTCTTGCACAGACTAAACCCAATGTGTTGTTTATCATGACGGATCAGCAATCATATAAAATGATGAGCTGCATGGGAAACAAATGGCTGAAAACTCCAAATATGGACAAGATTGCCAATATGGGTTATCGTTTCGATAAAAACTATTGCGTCAATCCGGTTTGTACGCCATCCCGGTTTTCACTGCTAACAGGCCATTATGCTTCAGAGGTTGGTGTCAAGGAAAATACATCAGCTTTTGATGCTTCAAAAGTAAAAAGGATTGTTGCTGATGGAGCTTTAGGATTGATCTTTCGCAATGCCGGGTACGAAACGCTTTATTCTGGAAAAACTCATTTGTACGGAACAAAAGACGTTTCGGAATATGGTTTTAAGATCAACAACACTGATCCTTATGATGGACCTGCTATCTATGCAGAAAAGGTTTTGGCTGATATTGGGAAAAACAGGACTAATAGACCATTCTTACTTTTTCTCTCTTTTGTAAATCCCCACGACATTTGCTATAAAGCCGGCATGGATAAGCGTTATCCCGCTAATCTGCCTGAGGCCAATGTGCGCGAGACAGCAAGAATACTTGCATACCAAAAGACTTTATCGCCAGATACATATCATAAAGAAATTCCACCAAGGGCAACCAATCCTGCTCCAATTAATGGCGAGGTACCCGATATGGTGTCCATGGATATTTTTCCCAGAACATGGAACAATGACCAATTGGATTTATACAATTGGATGTACCACCGGTTAACCGAGAGTGTAGATTACCAGATTGGACGGGTGCTGACTGCATTAAAGAATGCCGGATTGGAAGAAAACACCATCATAGTTTTTACATCTGATCATGGAGACATGAATGGATCGCATGGCTTAATTCTTAAAAATGTGCTGTTCGAAGAGGCACAACGCGTTCCATTCATCTTTGCAGGGAAAGGGATCAAACGAAACGTTACTGATCAAACGACACTGGTTTGTAATGGATTAGACTTTATTCCAACCATCTGTGACCTCGTTGGGATAGAATCGCCAAAAGGACTTCCGGGCATTTCGCTTAAGTCCTATCTTACCGGAGAAGGACAGAAACCCAATCGTAAATATATTGTAACTGAAGACTACAATGGATGCCAGATCACAGATGGAAGATACAAATACACCATCTATGAATTGGCCGGGAATCCCGAAATACTGACAGATTTACAAACAAATCAAGGCGAAACCATTAATTATTCTAAAAATCCTGCCTACAAAGAAATAAAAGCCACACTCAAAAAAGAGTTGATGTCCAACTTGTCGAAACGTGGTCTTACCCCTCTTTCCCAGAATAGAACCATAGAAAATCTCAGGAAACTGGAAGTTGAGAAAAGCCCGAATAAAGAAGGGAAAAATAAAGTAAAGGTGAATGTTGATTAACAAATATTAAAGCAGAATTATGAAACAAATCTCAACTATAAAGAGTATAAGCATAGCATTACTTGGGGTAATTGCAATTCCTTCATTTGCACAATCCCAAAAGACGAAATTAAACATATTATTTATCGCGATTGACGATCTTAAACCAATTTTGGGTTGTTACGGTGATAAGCTGGTCAAAACTCCAAATATTGACCGGTTGGCCGCCAGAGGAACTGTTTTTTTGCAAAACTACTGTCAACAGGCTGTTAGCGGCCCCACCCGTGCCAGCTTGATGACCGGTATGCGACCCGACTACACTAAAGTCTGGGATCTAAAAACCAAAATGCGTGATGTAAATCCTAATATCCTCTCCATTCCGCAATATTTCATCTCCAGTGGTTATCAAACGGCCGGCATAGGTAAAGTTTATGACTCGCGTTGTGTGGATGATGAATTGGACAAACCATCCTGGAGCATTCCTTATTACAAAAAAGCTGACAAATATTATGCTTCAAAAACCGGGATCCCGGCAGGAGGGCAGTATCAACTTGCAGAAACAAAAACTAAATTCAAAAAATACGCCTTAGAAGGTGAAGCGAAAGGGCTTAAAGGGAAGGAGCTGACCAATTTTGTTGCTAAATATATCAAACCATCTGTAGAATGTACTGATGTTCCTGACAACGCATATGCAGATGGGGCCAATACTTTACAGGCAAAGGAAATTCTAAAAAAACTTGCCAAAGGGAATAAACCGTTTTTCTTTGCTGTTGGCCTTTCGAAGCCTCACCTTCCTTTTGTATCTCCCAAAAAATACTGGGATCTCTACAAAAGGGATCAAATGCCTCTTGCCCCCTTTCAGAAAAAAGCAAAAAATAGCCCTGACATGGCCTACCACACTGCAGCTGAATTGTATGCATACTCAGATATCCCCGAAATCTCTTCATTTTCCGATCAGAAAGTCGGATTGGATATGCCAATAGAAAAGCAGAAAGAACTGATCCATGGTTATTATGCAGCAACTTCATACACTGATGCACAGGTAGGAATCCTTTTAGATATGCTGGATTCGCTTGGATTGTCAAAAAATACAATCATTGTGCTCTGGGGCGATCATGGTTGGCATCTGGGTGACCACAATTTATGGTGCAAACACACCAATTTTGAGCAGGCAACACACGCACCACTTATCATTTCTTCTCCGGGAATTAATCCATCAACAACAAAATCGCCAACCGAATTCATAGATATTTTCCCTACGCTGTGTGATCTGTCCGGTATCACTGTCCCATCTCATCTGGATGGGAAAAGCCTTGTTCAGGTGATGAAAAACCCACAAGTTACTGTCAAGGAATTTTCAGTGAGTCAATATCCGCGTACCCGTAACAAATTGGACACTGAACGCTTAGGATGGTCTGACGGTCAATTTATGGGTTATTCAATCAGAACAAAACAATACCGTTATACGATCTGGTTGAAGGACAGTTACAGAAGTTACAAACCCTATAGCAAAGATTTAGTTGTCGCTACTGAACTTTACGATTATAACAAAGATCCGAATGAGACAATAAATGTAGCAAATGAAAAAGAATACAATATTGTCGCCAAAGACTTAAACAGTAAAATGTTAACCTTTTTGAATGCGCAAGTTGGCAAAAAGTATGGCAAGCAATAATTAAAATTAATAACACGCTAATTATTTATATTTACTCATTCCGGAATCTCTAAACTATGGTAGCAAAAACCAAAATATTAATTTCTTTTCTGGTTTGTCTGTGTTTTTCCAACCTTGGACTGGCTCAGAATAATCTGAATGCTAAAAATCAACTATTTTCGGATTCTATTGTCCGCAAGACTATGCTCATTGAGAGTGAGTGGGTAATAAAAAGAGCAGACAAAATTTTAGGTGAAAAGCCCGTGACTGTAACCGCAACTTCTTCACCGAGAAGCATGGGCGGAAAGCACGATTTTTATTCTGAAGGTCCTTATTGGTGGCCCGATCCGGCCAATCCAAACGGATCATTCATCCGACATGACGGGTTGAGATTTCCGGGACGTTTCCAGGATCATGACAAAGATTTACGCAATTTTTCCTGGACTGTCGGCACGCTTACCTCAGCCTGGATTTTAACAGGTAAAGAAAAATATGTCAAAGCAGCCATGGTACATTTTAAGGCCTGGTTCATTGACACAATAACCTTGATGAACCCCAATATGCTATATGCCCAGGCAATTCGCGGAGTCAATACCGGCCGTGGAATAGGGATAATTGACGCAGGTCAGTTAATGGATGTAGCACAATCTGTCCTTATTCTGGAAAAATCACCCTATGCATCTCAAAAGGAGATAACTCAAATTAAAGGTTGGTTTACAAAATTCATTGCCTGGCTTACGACACATGAATACGGGATTGACGAGATGAATGCTAAAAACAATCATGGCACATGGTGGCATGCACAGGTTGCTGCCTATGCTCGTTTAGTTGGGGATCAAAAAACACTTCAACTCTGCCGAGATCACTTCAAAAAAATCATACTGCCCAACCAAATGGCATCGAATGGAAGTTTTCCTGAAGAGCTGGCAAGAACCAAACCATATTCCTATTCCCTCTTCAATCTTGATGGTGCTGCTGCTTTACTTTGGATACTTTCTGATAAAACACATGATGACTGGAATTACAAACTCACTGACGGTCGGGGATTATGGAAAGGATTGGATTATATGCTTCCATATCTCAAAGACAAAAAGAAGTGGACCGGTGGCAAAGATATAGATCATTGGGATGTGCAACCGGAAGCCAGACAATTTATGCTCTTTGCAGCAATAGCCGGAAAGAATAAAGCCTGGTTTAATTTATGGAAATCATTGTCCGAAAAAGAAGGCAATGAAGAGAGCAGTATGTCAATGATGTTGAAAAACCCATTAATTTGGATTACTGTAAAATGAGCCCGACTTGTCGTTACGAATTATTTGTGGCCATTAAGAAACAAATTATGAACACATGAACCCTAATAATTTTTAAATAAACAATTATGAATTTTCTTAAGTGTATCTCGAACAGTACATCAGTTAAATCAATTGGCCTGTTAACGCTTCCGGTTATTGGAGCCTTGATGAATCCTTCGATGGTTGAAGCACAAAAAGCCCAGCAAAAAAAGCCCAACATCATCTTCATTCTTGCCGATGATTTAGGTTATCCTGAAATCAGCTGCAATGGAGCTGATAATTACAAAACTCCGAATATCGACAAGCTGGCAAGCCAAGGACTTCGTTTTACACATGCTTATGCAAATCCTTTATGTGGTCCTTCACGTGCAACTCTTCTAACAGGCCGTTATGGGTTTCGTACAGGAGCCACCAATCAGGATGCCTGCTCTCAAGTCTTTACCAAGGCCGAAAAGGCTATCCCATATTACTTAAAACCTGCCGGATATGCTTCCACGATGATTGGAAAATGGGGACAACTACCTGACGATCCATCTGACTTTAGTTTTGATGATTACCTTCGTTTCTTCGGAAGCGGTGTTTATTGGTCAGAACTAGGGAAAAAAGAAAATTACAGGGTTAATGGTACTGATATGATTCTGAAAGGAAATGAGTATATGCCCGATCTGATGCATAAAAAACTGGTAACTTTTTTGACAAAAAACAAAAACAACCAATTCTTCGCCTATTATTCTATGTCCCATGTACATGGTGAAATCAAAAAAACTCCTGATAGTAAACTAACTACTACGGATTTTTATGATGACAATATAACATACATGGACAAATTGGTTGGCGAGTTAAGAACTGAACTCGACAGGCTCAAACTCAGTGACAATACTATCCTGATTTTCTTTAGCGATAATGGAACCGCAGGTGGTAAAGCTGATAGAGCCACGATCGGTGGTCGTCGGTTGAGTGGTCAAAAAGGGTCAATGCTTGAAGGTGGAAGCCTGGAACCCCTGATTGTATATTGGCCTGGAGTTACTCCAGTAGGTAAGGTCTGTACAGATTTGATCAGTGAAACAGATTTTCTTCCAACTTTTGCAGAAATTACCGGAGCCACTCTTCCTAAAGATGTCATTCTTGATGGACAAAGCTTTAATGCTCAAATTCATGGCCAAAAAGGAACTCCCCGTACCTCTGTATTTGTCCAGCTTGCCAATAACTTTTGGGCACGTAATTATGGTTGGAAACTCAATCAATCCGGCGAATTGTTTGATATGAGCAAAGCTCCTTTTGAAGAAATTTTGGTTCCAGCCAATACGAAAAACATTGCAGCAATCGATGCCCGTAAAAGTCTGCAACAAGAACTTGACCGATTAAATCCTAAAGGTGGATATATTGATCATGGAGATGGTACTGGCCGTCATGCAAATAAAATTTCAAATAAAGCAAAAAAAGCAGCTCGCGAAGCTGGTGCAGAAAGCGCAGATAGTGCATCGAGCGTAAAAAAAGTAAAGAAAATTAAGAAAGTTAAATAATAAAATGAGAATAGCCTGCAAAGTAATTATTTGTTTTAGCCTAATTTGGGGAGGCTTCGTAAAAGCCTCCCCAAATTTATTTCGTCTTTCGAATGGACATAGTGTGTTTGTTAATCTTTCAAAAAAAACGAATACTCCAGTTTCTAATAGTATAATCCTGGTTTCTAACGCCAAAGAACTCAAGAGTGCTTTTTCAGCAGCCAAACCGGGAGATACTATTGTAATGAAAGATGGTATATGGCACGATGTAATTATAGATTTTAATGCGACTGCCAATTCAAAGGCTTCAATCACTTTACGGGCTCAAACATCGGGGAATGTCATACTTAATGGGAATTCAATGTTGACATTTTCAAAGCCTTATCTGATTGTAGAAGGTCTGTTCTTTAAGGATGGCGCATTAAATAAACAAAATGCTGTTATCTCTTTTGATTCAGACAATTGCAGGGTTTCTAACACAGCCATTTTGAATTATAATCCCACAGATTTTTTAAAAAATTATTATTGGATTTATTTCAATGGTAGTCATAACCGATTGGATCATTGCTTTTTTAAAGGCAAAAGCAATATGAATCCGGTATTACAAAATGCAGAAGAAAATGCGCGATACAATAAAGTCGACAGATGCTATATAAAAGATATTCCATATGTTCCGAATGCAAACGGACGTGAAATATTCAGGATTTTTGGGTATGGACATGCAGACCAACCAGGCAATGATGGCGCCTACTTTACGATTGAATATAATCTCTTTGATCATGCACATGGCGAAGGGACTGAAATTGTTTCATTAAAATCAAATTATGATACCGTTCGTTTCAACACAGTTGTTTCTTCAAGAGGTGGATTGGTTGGCCGCAGAGGCAAGTTCAATACTTTCGAAGGAAATATTGTATTGGGACAGGGACAGGAAGGTTCAACAGGAATTCGTGTAGCCGGATCAAACCACCGGGTTATAAACAATTATATTGCAGATGTAGCTGAAGATGGTCTCAGGTTGATTACAGGGGAATATTATGAGAAAAGCCTTACTACCAATTTTGCACCTAAAAAGAAGGACCTACCTAAATACTTGCAGGTTCAAAATGGATATTTCGCACATAATACAATTGTTAACTGTGGAGGATATGGAATTGATATTGGTTATAGCTATAAAGCACAATGGCCTGGTTTACAAATGGTATTACTTCCTGAAAATAACCGTTTAGTAGATAATATCGTTTACAACTGCAGAAAAAATGTTATCAATATTACTGTGCCCGATAAAAACCCTCCATTAGACTTTTTTAACTTCAAATCTAATTATTTTGAAGGGAATATCGTGTTTGGAAGATCAGCCCTGAACAGATATTTACCGACTGAAATTAAGACAATTGATCCATTACTAAAATTAAATAAAGATGGATTATATCATCTTCAGCCCAATAGTCCGGTTTATGATAAAGGGGCAAGGACGGAAGCTAATCAAGGTAATGGTGATAAACCACAAGAAAAAAATGATGTACCCGATGCTACAATGAGCATTCTTCATCCTTTAAATGCATACGAAGTGGGACCAGACTGGATCATAAAGAGAACAAAATCTGGGGAAAAAATTTAATGTTTTGAAAAAAAATTTAAAAAATTACCATGATCAATACCATCATTAAGCAAGGATTAAATTTAGCCTTACTGGGTTTAGTTTCTACTCCCCTCTATGCTCAAAAACCCCAGGTAAAGCTGAAGAGACCCAATGTGATTGTCATTTTAACTGATGATATGGGTTTTTCAGACGTTGGGTGTTATGGATCGGAAATCAGGACACCCAATATCGATCGTATGGCTGCTAATGGCGTGCGTTTTACCCATTTTTACAATACCGCACGTTGTAGCCCAACCAGAGCCTCTCTGCTCACAGGATTATATCCTCACGAGGCAGGCATGGGTCATCTGGCCAATTACAATTTCGATGAAGATGGGTATCGCGACGACTTGAGTAAAAATGCTGTTACACTGGCAGAGGTATTCAAAAGTGCAGGATATACAACCTACATGGCCGGAAAATGGCACATTTCAAAAGGCACCACGCCAAAAGGAGACCAAAGCAACTGGCCTCTTCAACGTGGGTTTGAACACTTTTTCGGCACGCTCAATGGGTCCGGAAGTTATTATGATCCGGGGACACTGGTAAGCAATAATACCTTTATCGCACCCGGAAAAGATTTTTATTATACCAATGCAATCACTGATACTGTTGTAAAATACATAACTAAGCATCCAAAAGGAAAACCATTTTTCACTTATGTGGCTTTTACAGCTGCGCATTGGCCTTTACATGCCCCTGAAAAGGAAATACAAAAATACAAGGGTGTTTATGACAAGGGCTGGGATGCTATTCGGGAACAACGATTTGAAAAGCTTAAAAAGCTTGGAATCATAAGTAAAGCGTGTTTACTGTCTACAAGAACCGAAGATATACCTGCCTGGGAAGACGAAAAAATGAAAGAATGGCAAGTGAGACGAATGGAAGTTTATGCTGCCATGGTTGATATTATGGATCAAGGGATCGGACGCATCATTTCTGCACTCGAGAAAAAAGGAGAATTGGACAACACGGTCATTTTCTATATGCACGACAATGGAGGTTGTGCTGAACCGGTTGGCACCGACCAGATGGAAATTCCCCTTACTGAAGATCAGAAAATCCTGCATCCCCTTTCACCTGATTCGATTTTTTATGGGAAAAAACCCGAATATGCCCGTGATGGGCGTTATGTCAGAAGTGGAAGAGGAGTTATGGCAGGTGGCCCTGATACATGGGAAGCTTATGGCAGGGAATGGGCCAATGTGAGCAACACACCATTTCGACTTTATAAGCATTATACACATGAAGGAGGAATTGCATCCCCATTGATTATTCAATGGCCCAAAGGTATTGCTGCCAAAGGTGAACTCCGAACTCCAAATTCACATCTCATTGATGTAATGGCTACATGCCTTGATATAACAGGGATTCAATATCCAAAGGAATTTAACGGGAAAAAGATTCAACCCTATGAAGGGGTAAGCCTGGTTCCTGCCTTCAATAATCAACCCATCAAACGCGTAAGCTTATTCTGGGAACATGGAGGAAATCGTGCAATACGTGTTGGAAATTGGAAATTGGTTTCTAAAACACAAAAGGAGAAGAAATTTACGGCAGCAGATGAAAAAGCATGGGAATTGTATGACATGGATAAGGATCCTTCAGAAACCAATAACCTAGCTACAAAATATCCTGAAAAGGTTAAACAATTAGCACTATTATGGGAAAAAGAGGCCTTACGCACAAAAGCAAAACCTTGGCCATGGAATCAAGACAATTAAAAAAATGGAAAAGAAAATTAAAATCTTATTGATCATTTCTATGATCACTTGCTTTAATTCTAATACTATGCTTGCAGCTTTATTTCCTGTGAGAATAAATTTGAAAAATATTTTCATAAAAAAAGACATGTCACAACAAGTCCTTGAAAATATTGAGAAGGCAACCATTCAAAGAGCAAATAAAATGTTGTCCGAAAAACCGCTTACCGTAACTTCATCATCCTGTAAACGAAGTAAAGGGGGAATTCATGACTACTACTCTGAAGGGGATTACTGGTGGCCTGATCCTGCTACGCCAAATGAACCGTATATTCTTAAAGATGGACAAACGAACCCCGGGAATTTTACAGATCATCGCTATGCGATGGTTCGATTAAGTGATATTACAGCCACTTTAACATCAGCATGGCTACTAACCGGAGACACAAAATATGCCCAAAAGGCTATTGAACATCTAAACGCCTGGTTTATTGATCCTCAAACCATGATGAATCCCAATATGCTTTATTCACAAGCTATCTGGGGTCGTTACACCGGCCGTGGTATTGGACTGATTGATGCTTATCATTTGGTTGAGGTTGCTCAATCTGTTAAAATATTGATTGACAATAAAGTTATATCTGAAGAAAAAGGGACAAAAATTAAGGCATGGTTCTGTAGCTTTCTAAATTGGATGACGACCCACCCCTATGGAATTGAAGAGATGAACGCCAAAAACAACCATGGCACCTGTTGGGTCGTAACCGCTTCTGCTATGGCTGTTCTGACCGAAAACCAGGATGTGATTCACATGTGTATTAATCGTTTTAAGACTATATTATTACCATCGCAAATGGCTGATGACGGAAGTTTTCCTCTTGAAATCAAGCGTACAAAACCTTACGGGTACTCTCTTTTCAATATTGATGCTATGTGCAATATCGCTCAGCTATTATCAATGGCTGAAGATAATCTTTTTATGTTCAAAACAATTAAGGGTCTATCACTTGAAAAAGGAATGGAATTTATTTATCCCTACATCGCTGATAAGTCAAAATGGCCATTTGCCAAAGACATCTACATATGGGAAGAATGGCCGGTTCGTCAGTCCTCCCTATTATTTAGTGCCTTGGCTTATCATAATCAAAAATATCTCATGACATTTCTGTCATTGCCAGCAAATCCAGAACATCCTGAAGTCATCCGGAATCTACCGATCAGGCATCCAGTGATTTGGTTAATTAAAAAACCCTCAAAAAAACAACTAAAATAAAACAATTACAAATATAATAATTGGTGATGAAGAGCGCTTTAAAATTATTTATGATTATAATCGAGCTATGCCTGACACAGCACATGTCTGCTCAGTCTGAATATAATTATCGACTTAATGATAATTGGAAATTTGTCCGAACCGACCTTGGAGGCATATGGGAAGCGGTCAGACCGGTAAAAGCCGGAAACCCTGAAAGCGTTCCTCAATGGGAAAATGTAACCTTACCCCATTGTTTTAATGCTAATGATGCACTTGATCCTGATCTAAATTATTATCAGGGACCAGGATGGTATACCAATCAAATTAAAATCAGCAATCCATATCCCAATGGCAGGACTTTACTTTACTTCGATGGAGCTGGCCAAAAAACAGATGTATATATTTATACTACCAAAGTTGGTACACATGTTGGGGGTTACAACGAATGGAGTGTTGATATAACTGATGCTGTGAAGAACTTCCTGAATGACAAAACAATATCTGATTCATTAAAAAGTAAAATTCCATTATCGATCCGCTGTGACAATTCCCGGGATTTGGAAATGATCCCTTCACGCCTTTCAGATTTTAATGTATACGGGGGTATTTATCGTTATTTGAATCTTCAATATGTACCATCCTTTTCTATTGAACACCTATTTGTCAATTCAAAAGTAGATGCAAAAGGAGTGGAAGGAAAAATCGATCTTAGTATAAAATTACGAAACCTTTCAGGTTCACCGAAAGCGCATCTAAAGATTGAGATTTCCGACCCGAAAGGTAAATTGATCAGTTCCACAGATCAGGACATCATTTCGTTTGAAGGAGAAAAAAGCATTTTTGCTCTTTCAGTTAAAAAACCTGAATTATGGTCACCTTCCCAGCCCAATTTATATAGTAGTACAGTAACCATCACTTCTGAATCGGGCAGACAAACAGTTACTGAAAAGTTTGGTTTTCGTAATTTTGAGTTTGTTGACTATGGCCCATTCAAACTAAATGGTAGCCGCTTATTGCTTCGTGGAACACACCGCCATGAGGATCATGCCGGTGTTGGTGCTGCTATGACTGAACCAATGATTCGAACTGAAATAAAGATGATGAAAGAGATGGGCGTCAATTTTATTCGCCTGGCTCATTATCAGCAGTCACGGATTGTTCTGAACTTATGTGATAGTCTTGGAATAATGGTATGGGAAGAGATCCCTTGGTGCCGGGGAGGTCTGGGAGGAAACCTATATAAACAACAGGCCCGAGATATGCTGACTGATATGATAACACAACACCGAAATCATCCGGCTGTAATTTTATGGGGTTTGGGTAACGAAAACGACTGGGCTGGTGATTTCCCTGAATTTGATAAAGCAAAAATTCACACATTCATGACTGAACTTAATACAATGGCGCATCAACTTGACCCAACCCGTATGACAGTTATCCGGCGCTGTGATTTTTGCAAAGATATTGTGGATGTCTATTCCCCTTCTATCTGGGCCGGTTGGTACCGGGGAATTTATACCGAATACAAAGAAATAACTGAAAAAGAGATAAAAGGCGTCAAACATTTTTTCCATGCAGAATGGGGTGGCGACAGTCATGCAATGCGCCATTCGGAAGCGCCCGATAAAATATTACAACAAATTAAAACCGGCAATGGCGCAGATGAAAGGTTAGGAGATGCGTCCTTGTACGGGGGCGCTGCCAGAGTCTCTAAAGATGGTGATTGGAGCGAATCTTATATTTGTAATCTTATTGACTGGCACTTAAAAGAGCAGGAAAACCTTCCACTGTTAACAGGATCAGCTTATTGGCCATTTAAAGATTTTTCAACTCCCATCCGCCCCGATAATCCAATTCCTTATATGAACCAGAAGGGGGTCATTGAAAGGGATTTCACCAAAAAAGAAGCCTATTACGTCTTCCAGTCATGGTGGGCTGATAAACCGATGGTGCATCTTTATGGACACAGTTGGCCTGTTCGTTGGGGCGAACCCGGTGAGCTGAAAATGGTAAAAGCCTATTCCAACTGTGATGTGGCTGAATTATTCGTCAACGGGAAAAGCTATGGTCAAAAGAAAAGAAACGGACAGGATTTTCCGGCTGCAGGTTTAAGGTGGTCTGTTCCTTTTTCCGAAGGGAAAAACGTATTAAAAGTAATTGCCAGTAAAGGAAATATCACGGTCACAGATGAAATAACACAATCATATCAGACCGAGAAATGGGGTCCCCCTGTTAAAATGGTATTGAGTAAAATTGATCAACAATCAAATGTTGCAACAATTGAAGTCAAACTCTATGATGCAAAAAATGTATTATGTCTGGATGCAAGAAATGCAATAGAATTCGGGCTTACAGGAGATGGTAAACTGATTGACAATCTGGGAACAACTTCGGGTTCAAGGAAAGTTGAAGTTTATAACGGAAGAGCGATCATTCGGGTTAATCTAAATAATGGCAAAAGCATTGCGAGTGTAAAAAGTCAGGGATTACCAACCGTCTTCTGCAATCTCAATTAACAAAGGTATATAATAAGTAATGGTTAAAATATAATGTCGTATTTTAAGCCTATGTTTTGTAAGACATTTTCCAAGCGTTCTTTGAGATTCTGAAAACAGAGATAAGCATCAAAACTCAACCAGTTGTATTTGATTCTACGCCAAAGAATCTCAATCAAGTTTAACTCCGGGGAATAGGGTGGTAAAAAATAAATCAACAAATCGTCTTCTTCCCATTGCTTGATTTTGGCTTTAAACTTGTTGGATCTGTGAATCGGAGAATTATCAAGTACAACAACTGTCTTTTTAACAATCTGTGCAGCAAAGCGATCCAGAAAACAAATTATCTTGTCTGTATTGAATGTTGTTTCATTCATTTCAAAGAAGAGGTCGTTTTTACGAGTCATTAAACCAACAACATTTAGAAACTTTCCTTTAGCTGCAGGTAGTAATATTGGATTGTGTTTTGTCTGCCAAGCATATGGCACATTAGGTGTTAACCCAAAATGACTTTCATCTCCAAAATAAAGATCAATGTATCCGCTGTCTTCCAATTCTTTAAGGATTTCTATTTGTTGTTGTTTGCGTTCAAATTCATCCTGGTTCCGTTTACTTTTTAATGACAATCGGGCTCTTCTCCAACTATAGTCCAGTACCTTTTAAAAAATTCTGCAAGGTCTTTTTGCAGATATTAATATTATGTTTTTTCTCTAAAAAGAGTAACACATTTTTGAGATTTCTGCTGTGAATCTCTAGCTGAATCGCGATCTCTTCCTCAAGCCCTTTTAAACGGGTTTTAACACCTCTTCCGGGTGTTATTGGAAGACTATCAACACCACTCAGAACCCAGCTACCAAACCAACGTTCAATGGTTCTGCGATTTACGTTAAAAATACTCGACAAGTCTGTGATCGTTCGTCTTTGATGGCTTAAAAGAAGACATTGACAACGTTTTCTTATTGTATTATTGGCGATGTTTTTCAACATCATCTCTAAGGTCTCAATATCTTCTCCTTTCAGTGTTATGTATCTCATAGTGAAACAAATATACACTATTTATTTCACTTAAACAAGATAATGCGACATTATATTATTCTTATTACTTACATCACATTTATGAAGAGAAGAGATTTTCTTACAACTTCTGCCGGTTTTATTGCTTTCATGACGCTATCCGGAGCATACCGGATTCAGAAAGCAAAGAGTGTACCTAAAAGCATTAAGTTCAGAGATTATCAAACCAATACCAGCTTTGGAAAAGTAAAAATTGTTACACCAAATGATGGGTATTATATTCATACTTTTTTTGATGTTTGTCCTTTTAGTCCCAGTCAAAATTTTTTGGCTATAAACAAGCTACCCTACCAGGGAAAGGATGCTAGATATGGTGATGTATGTGATATTTGCATTATTGATTTGGAAAATGAAACCATTGAAAAAGTTTATTCTACTAAAGGATGGGGTTATCAACTTGGAGCTAACCTGAACTGGGGAAAAACAGATCGTTACATATACACCAATGATATCATCGATAATCAGGCTGTTTGTGTAAGGATTGATCTTCAGACCAAAGAGGTAAAAGCTTATTGTGGCCCAATGTATCATATTGCTCCTGATGAATCTACGGTCATAGAATTCCCTTTGGATACCATTAATGTAACCCAAATGGGATATGGAGTTCCAAAATTTAAGGAATATGACAATATAATTGGTGCGCCTACAAATCAAGGCCTTTGGCAAACCAACTTAAAGACTAACCGGAAAAAGCTTATGGTCAGTCTGGATGATGTATTACAACATGCAGATGATCCAAAATATTTCAAAGGGAGTAATTGTTATTTTTTTTATTCCAAATATAACCGGCAAGGCACAAGAATCTTTCAGGTAATGCGTTGTCTCTTCCCCGAAGCAGACATTTCGTCTAAAAACTCAGTAAACCCGGACCACACCAAAGAAGGTTGGAATCCAATGCTTTTTACCTTTAATGCTGATGGTACTAACATTAAACAAACCGTAACAAGATCACAATGGTCATTTGGAGGCAATCACCCTAACTGGCATCCGGATGGTGAACACATCATTATGAATATTAAACCGGGATGGTTGGGCGATACCAATATGCGTTTTTCGATGTTTCATTATAGTGGAAATGAGTATAAAATTCTATCCCACAAACATAAAGGTACCGGGCATCCCAGTGTTAATGCTGATTTTACCTATTTGCTCTCAGATTATTATGTCGATGAATATAAGGCACATGGGCTGGATGGCGCTCCAATCAGGCTCATTAATCTGACCACCGACGAAGAAGTTTACATTTGTACTGTTTTTACAGATGTAGATAGCAATAATGAAACTTTCAGAATTGACCCACATCCTGTTTGGAGTCACGATTATAAAAAGGTCTGTTTTAATGGCGCTCCCGAAGGGAAAAGACAAGTATTCATTGCCGATCTAACAGAGGTCCTAAAAAAATAAATAAACTACCACATAAAAGCTTCATTTTTTAAAAAACTGAAGCAATAAAAAATTATGGAAAATCTAGAAAACAGAAGAAATTTCCTTAAAAAATCCGCTATAGTATCGGTTGGACTTGCTGCGGGTCTAAACTCATTGGGAGCAATTCAAAATATTACCAAAACCGGTGCCAATGACAAAATACGCATGGGCTTTATTGGTATCGGAAACAGAGGATCACAATTGTTGGAATTGTTCATGCAAAACAAGGATGTTGAAATAGCCGCTTTGTGTGATATTTATGAACCATATCTTCTGCGGGATCGCACTAAAGTTGATCCCCGTTATTTAGCAGACAGAGATGGCCAGGTTCCACAAATGGGAGGGAAGTTTCTTACAAAACCCAAAATTTACAATGACTATCGTAAATTATTAGAGGATAAAAGCATAGATGCAGTTTGCATAGCATCTCCTGATCATTGGCATGCCATTCAAATGATTGAAGCGGTGAAAGCAGGTAAAGATGTGTATGTTGAGAAACCATTAACCCAGACCATCCATGAAGGCCGAACCATGGTCAATGTTTGGAAAGCCTCTGACCGTGTTGTTGCCGTCGGACTCAATCGCCGTGGCAACGAAGTCTATCAAAAACTTGCAAAAGAAATTCCACTTGGAAAAATAGGTCAGGTAACCGTTGCAAGGGCCTCCCATGTGAGCAACATGTTTCCAAATGGTATTGGAAAGTTGAAAGCTGAACAACCACCTAAAGATTTTAATTGGGATATGTGGCTAGGCCCAAGAGCTGACCGTCCTTATCAATATAATATCGCACCCTATTATTTCCGTTGGTGGGGTGATTATTCAAGCCAAATGGGGAATTGGGGCGTTCACTACATGGATGCTATTCGTTGGATGATGGGTGAAGTTGCACCTATTGCAATTACAGCTCAGGGAGGCAAATATGTCCTGGATCATGACGGTAATATTCCTGATACGATGCAAGTAACCTTTGAGTTCGCTTCCAAAAAAATGATTACATTCAGTATCTTTGAAGTCAGTAGTGGTGATATTTTACCCTACGGCGAAATTGAACTACGCGGAACCAAAGGAAACCTTTATGCCAGTCAGGATGGATATCGTATCGTTCCTGCAAAAAAAAGGCAGTTTCAAAAATGGGACCCAATGATCAAAGCTGAAGAATTTTCAATACCCAGTCAGGATTTAAAAGACGGGAGCAACGCTTTTGCTACTGCAAACCTCATCCGTGATTTCCTTGATTGTATAAAAACCAGAAAAGTCCCTCTTTGCTCACTGGAAGATGGACACCGCTCAACCAGTTTTGCTCATTTGGCAAACATTGCACTCGCAACCGGGCAAAGACTGCAATGGGATCCGGAACATGAAAAGTTCACTAACAGTGATGCCGCAAACAAGTTGTTGCATTATGAATACCGTAAACCCTGGAAATTATAATTGTAACTAATGCAGAACGCTATGCATAGAAGAAGTTTTATCAAAAAAACAGGCCTGATTGCTGCCGGACTTAGTCTGGCAGCAATCAGGAATAGCAGGTTCACTGTTTACGAACAAAGTCCCCATGAGGCCCGTTTGTGTTTTCACCAAGAGTTTACATTTCCTCAGCCTGGAAGAATTGGGTCAGGGATTAGCCAAAATGGGATTCGATGGAGCAGATATTTCTGTTCGGCCCGGTGGCCATATCGAACCAAAAAATGTAAAAGTCGAAATGCCACAAGCCATTAAGACTTTACGCAAATACGGTGTTGAAATTCCAATGATGGTGACCGGCATTCTCAATCCCGATGAACCTTTTGCAATGGATACCCTTAAATCAGCTGCAGATGCCGGAATAAAATATTACCGAACAGGCCCTGCTAAATACGATCTAACCAAGTCGATCCAGCAGAACCTCGATGACCACAAAAAAGCCATTGAAAAGCTGGCAAAAGTAAACGAGAAATTTGGTATTCATGGAGATTATCAAAACCATTCGGACATGAATATAGGTTCTCCTGTGTGGGATCTTTATGAAGTAATGAAAGATGTGAATCCACAGCACATGGGAATCCAGTATGATATCAGGCATGCCGTCACCGAAGCAGGGTATTCATGGAAACTCGGTATGCTGCGGGTTGCCCCATGGATCAAAACCATCGATATCAAAGATTTTGTATGGAAAAAAAATCCTACGGGTGAATGGCATCATCAGAATGTAATGTTGGGCGAAGGAATGGTCAATTTTGATGAATTTTTAAAAGAATATGTCAAACTCAATGTCGTTGCCCCTATAAGCATTCATTACGAATATGATTTAGGCGGCGCTGAAACCGGGAAAAAGGCAACAACTATGGATCGTGAAAAAATATTTAGTATGATGAAAACAGATCTCGACTGGTTTCGCAAAAAAATGGCAAAATACCAAATCTAAATGAAAATGAAAAACGAGTTGAGCAGAAGAGATTTCCTTAAAACAGCCGGTATAGCAGGAGCTGCAACATTAGTCGGGTTGAATTCAATAAAAGCCGCAACTACTTTTAATGCACAAAAATCAATTACGATTGCAACTGTCAATTCCAACTTCGAAAGAGAACCCCTTGTAAGGCCATTTGGCTTTAAGGGAGGCTATATGACTGAAATCTGGCAAACAGCGAATTATCTTAAAAGCGATTCCGGCATTCATCAAATCGGGTTAAGCACGCAAAATGTACTTTGGTCAGATGCCCAGGTATTTGCTGCCCATTCTGAAAGCGGCGGGAATGCACTCATGTTTGCCTTGACAGAAAGAGCGCTTCAGATTATGAAAGGGATGCGTTTCACAACCCCTGTTGATTTATTGGAAAATATCTTTCCGGAAGTTTATGCTTTTGGGCAGAAAATCACATCCAATCCAAATCTGAGAAAAACTTTTGCATTAAATGCCCTTGTTGAAACAGACAATGCAGCTTGGTTGTTATATGCCAAGGAAAATGGATTTACGACTTTTGACCAGATGGATTCCTGCGGCCTATAAAACGGCGCTATCAAAGCATCATACCCAAGCGGCAGCTATTCCGTTGATGGCTTACAACATCCCTATCAATGAAATCCAAGCTGCTACCGAACAAGGCTATTTCTTTATGAAAATCAAGATTGGGCAGCCCGGCACTCAGGAGGAAATGCTTGAAAAAGATATGGCCAGAATAAAAGCAATTCATCAGGCTATTGGAGATGTTCGGACTCAACATACCAAAAATGGTAAACTCCCTTATTATTTTGATGCCAATGGAAGGTATGAAAAGAAAGAAACGCTTCTTAAATTAATAGATTATACCCAGAAAATAGGCGCTTATGATCAGATTGTCATCATTGAGGAACCTTTTGCGGAAGAACTTGAATTTGATGTCTCGGATATTCCGGTCCGGTTAGCCTCTGACGAAAGCGCCCATACAGATAAGGATGCTATCAAGCGAATCGAAATGGGATACAAGGCAATCGCGTTGAAAGCCATTGCTAAAACATTGAGCATGACAATGAAAATTGCTCAGGCTGCCTATGACAGAAATATTCCCTGCTTCTGTGCCGACCTGACAGTGAACCCGATATTAGTGGATTGGAATAAAAATGTCGCAGCCCGTTTGAATTCTTTTCCCGGATTAGGAAGCCTTGGCTTAGTTGAAAGCAATGGTCATCAGAATTATAAAAACTGGGAAACGATGATGAGCTATCATCCGCGAAAAGAAGGAGCCTGGGTAAAACAAAAAAATGGAATTTATGAACTCAACGATGAATTCTATAAAACCAGTGGTGGCATATTTGACCCTATTCCTCACTATGAAGAAATGTTCTCTTCCAAATAAATATAATTGAACCAAAACTGAAAAAATTAATGGCTAGCTAACCATTAATTTTTTTCGGTTTCAATACTGAGGTAGCTAAAATTTCCCCATGAAATCATCGAAGGCATTATAAACACTGCCTTTTTGTAGTGTATTCTTTTGCGCGGTCTGTTGTTCTTTCCATTGCTGAGCCAACAGTTTCAAGGTAGGATCGGCATGTTGAAAGAACATTTTATAGGCTATACAAAACCTTGGTTGTTTATGATCTTCGGGATCCTTAATCCGGTCCTTAATACAACCACCATAGCAGCTGTGCAGCCAGTTGCACTGTCTGCATTCACGGGATAACATGGCTTTACCACATCCGAAATTATGCAGGGTTTTGGAATTCAACAAATTGATAACCTTATCGTGCATGATGTTTCCCAACTTCCATTGCGGTTCAACGAAGAAGTCACAGCCGTAAACATTACCGTTATGTTCAACAACGACGTAAGGTCCACATTCTTTCATCATGGTACACTCGGGGGCCTGTAATCCGACATAGGAATAGAAAACAGATTCGAAATGCCGTATTGAGGTTGTCGGTACGCCATCTTTAAAATCGGCAATCCATAAATCGAAGAGCTTGATCAGGAAATTACCATAATCAACAGCAGTGACAGAAAAAGGTGCAGCCTTTTTTGGATCGTCTTTGTCGGTTTCAACAATCGGGATAAACTGCATATAATTGTACCCTATGCTTTTATAATAGTTATAGAGTTCCTCGGGAAACTGGACAGAATAGGAAGTAACGCAACACATTGCATTCGCAGAGACCCCCTCCTGCATAAGCATGATAGCATTTCCTTCGACTCTTTTATGGGTCCCTTTCTGCCCTTTATCGAAACGATAGCGATTGTGAATGTGTTCAGGTCCGTCGAGTGAAATACCCACTAACCAGTCATACTGTTTCAGAAAAACAGCCCACTCTTTATTGAGCAACAATCCATTTGTTTGCAAACCATTTCCGACAGATTGATTTCGCCCATACTTTTTTTCAAGTTCAATAGCTCTTTTGAAAAAATCCAATCCCATCAGGGTAGGTTCTCCACCCTGCCAGGCAAATGCAACATATTCTCCCGATTGCTCCAACACCTGCTGAATTAATTCTTCCTGAACTTCAGGACTCATTCGGTGAACTGTACTTTTATGAAACATCTCTGACTTTTTAAGATAAAAGCAATAAGTACAATTCAGATTACAATCCGGTCCGGAAGGCTTTATTAATACAGAAGTTAAAGGTTTACGTTTTGCCATTACTTATAGTCGGTTAAGTTGTTAATTCGAAGCTTAGGTTAAGATTAATAATCTGAATTGTCAACAATCAAAAAAATACCACTTTTTCCTAAAAAATGGGATTGCTTAAACAGATCATTTTTACCAAAAAAATTTAGACCCCTAAAATTACGAATATTATTTATATTTTCTTGAATTTGTCCTGTTTTTCTCGGTTTTTTTGTACTACCTTAAATCCGCGAGAAAAAAATTAGACAATATTTTTTAATTTTCTGTGCGATATTTTGAGATTTCGTTTCAAATTTACTGAATCTTCTCATTATACGAGGATGTTAAAAGGGAGTTAAAGCCAAAAATAATATCGAAAACTACTTTGTCAAATATTTCTATCGAATGCTTTTTAGTTTCATCTAGGTTTTTTGTCAATCAATTTGTATGAATCACATAAAATACTGTGATAGTGATTATTGACAAATTTACTGATCAAATTATAAGACATGGTTTTTTATTTTCCCTTTTAACTACTCACAAAATGTTGTAGTTTTTAGACTAGGAGTGCTTCGTATGGTCTGTTGGTATATAATTTCAGTACCCATTGTCTTCCAGAATAAACCCATTTACCTGCTACTGATATAAACCTGAATATAAAACGCTTAAGTCTGGTTGTTGGCTTAATATCCTCAAAAACTTCGGCGACCTTCTCAATAAAGTAATTGTAAAAGTTTTTGGCCATTGCCATGATGATTAAATACACCGTGTTCTCATTCATGAATGAGCATGGAAGATGTTTCCAACCGAAATCATTATTCATTCACATCAAAGGTTTTTTCACTGCTACCTCTTTGATTGTAATATTCAATAACATCTTTTTCGGAACTCTCCCAGTCGTTGGTCAAGATTGAGCGATAGCTGAATGTATCCCCGGTAAACAAATCGATCTGAATATCATCACTTTTCTCTCTCATAATGACCAAACGATAATTTTCTTCTTCATAAAACTGAGTAAAAGAGATTGAGGCTACTTCATAAATTTTGTAATTAATTTCTACCGTTTCCCACTTCTGGATTTCAGATATTTGCCTAAAAAGGTCTACGCTTTTATTGGCTCTGATATAGAATAGTTTACTGTTGAATGCTATTACTTTAATGATCTCTTTTGAGTAAGAACCTGCATCCATCCTCGAACGATTTATTTTAATGCCATTTTTGCTCAGAAGATTATACGCTCTTGAGAGCGTGCTTTCTTGTTCAAATTTCACATTGGCATTACCATCCCGGTTCTCGATATAAACTACCATGTTGTCGATAGTTGCAACTCCTGGAAAATAACCGTTACAATGCTTGTATGTGCGGTTGGTATCATGTTTTTCGGTTGCAATTATTTGATTATCATAGTCAAAATCATAATAGGTGCCGCTTGTCAATTGATTTGTCAGCAAGAGAGATTTGATATTTAACCGATTGAGTTTGGTATTGACATTGAAATCATAGCTCTTTCCTTGTTTGGATGTATAGGTTTTATTGGGAATAGCCAGTTCTTTTATTCCGCGTAATAGTGTGTCTGCACTTGGTACGCTATTGTCCGGGATGGATTTTAGGTGTTCTCCTAAATGGGTTTGGATATCTTCAGCACAACTGCCTCCGCAATAATGAACATTTACATAATTTTTGATGATATCGCTATAAGAATATCCAACTGTTTTTACTCTACTCCTAAGTTCAGTGTCAATGAGATGACTCATTCCAACTTTTACAAATTCATAATGAACGAAAGAAATGCCTGAAAAAGGACTTACGTTAGTTGATGGTTTTTGTAATTTCATACCGAAAAAGTTACTACCAATGTTTGTTTGTTTAGTAGTACTAATATAGGTGATCTTTTTCTGCCGTCAAAGCATTAGGTAATTTATTTACTAACAATGTTTTGACGGCTTAATTTAAACTACCTCGCGCGGATTTAAGGTACTAAATTTAACTTATTGATAGATAGATAAACATAAGGCTGATTTTGTGTGTTTTTGGATGTCCCAAGAATCAGAATCATGTTTATTAGGCACAAGAAGAATAAAAGTGGAGTCATTAGTATTCAAATAATCGACAAGAGTCGAAGTAATTATAAGGTTTTAAAAACAATAGGCTCAAGTAATGATGCTGCAGAGTTGCAAGTCCTACTGAAAACGGCACAACAAAAATTAATTAATCTTAGCGGACAGTTCAAACTAAACTTTGATATTGACAAGGAAAAAGAACTGATATCAAACGGTAAAAAGCCAGAATCGCCTAGGTCTACTAGTCTTCAAAATTAGATCTAGGGTATCTTATCCTGATAGGAGGAAACTCATAGTCTACTTCAATATCCATACTATCAAGCATTTTCTGAACATCACAGTCTTGAGAGGTAATCTTGAGACTGTGCTCTTCTATCCAGGCTAATTCAAAATTAATATTTTCTCTTGCACTTCTTTCTTTCATGGTTTAAAATTATATTACAAAAATAGATATTAAACATCACATTTACAATAACTAACATTGGTTTATTAATTTCTAAATGATTTAAATAAACACATAAATCATTTGTTATCCATTTGCAAAAAGTAAGTTGTACTTCATATAAATAACTTTCAGTTTATGTTTTAGAAAATAACAAATTGTTTCTAAATCAAAAAAGCTACTGAATTGATTTATAGTATGGATGATCAAGTAGTTTTATAGCAGTTTCCTCGATTTCAAATTTTAGGTAGTCTTGTAATTGCCTTATTGTAGCATGACCAGATATTTTCATTATATCATATAAACTTATCTCAGCCCTGGCCATATTAGTTAGTGCTGTTCTTCTTCCAGTATGAGTGGATCTCAACTCCCAAAGTTTATATTCTGTATTTACTGTTTGGCCCCGGACACTGGTTTTTATATTCACTTTTCGGTTAAGTTTAGCAAATTCAGCTACTTCCTTTATATAAACATTAACTTTTTGATTCGTTATTGGTGGAGGAAATCCATCATATTTATCTATTATTTTCCAAAGGTCAGCATGTATTGGAATATTTACTCGTGTATCTGTCTTCATTGTAGTAACTTCAAGAATCTTTCCATTGTTATTAGTTCTTGTAAGAACAGAGGAATCACTGAATCTAAGACCAGTCAAACATTGAACCAAAAACATATCTCGGGCAATATCATGCCCCCCTGATAATATCACACCCATTAAAGCCTTTATATCATCCGTTGATAATGCTATTGTATCAACTTTAGAAGTTAACTTTTTAAACTGCCTGAAATCTTGGTTTGAATGCTCCCCGGCCATAAGAGCAACATTCATAAAAGTTTTAATCCTTGCAGTTATACTTCCGGCATAATTTAATGACAGCCCTTCTTTATATATTATAAAATCCACTAAACCCGAATGAAACTTAATATTGATGTCTTTGTATTGTAATTTCTCCCAGTCTGGACAAAATCTCTTTATCATTTGCACAGCATTTCGATGAGAGCTTAATTTTGAATACCCCCTTTTGATTGACATCTCTTGGATATACTTCTCATATTGAGTAAGTATACTTAATTGAACAGTCTTGAAACTATCCCGCCCAAAATATTCTTCATCAAACTTTTGTTTAAAGGATTCCATTGTTATTTTTGTACCCGATTCTTTAAAAGCTAATGCAAGGGTAGTAGCTACATTCCTAACCTTTTCTAATTCGTAATTAAATTGTCTACCGTGCTTAAATTCCTTTAAATTTGTAGTAGCTTTTTGAGTGGTTTGAATCCAATTGCTAGGTAGTATTTTAAGACCACTATAAATTTGTATCCTAACACCCTCGAAAAAACATGTCATTCTAATAGGTGTTTCCTTTTTCGAATTTACGTCCTTTAGTCTAAACGTTATCATTTGTAAAAGTAGATATTTTATTACCAAAAAGGACCACTAAAGTGGTTCTGCGTCAATTTAGGTGAAGAAAAGAGGCAGTAAGGAAAGCCCAGTAAAAAATCTTATTTTAGCTTACAACTATCTGATAAACAATTAAATAAATTGAAATTAATTAGCAAGTAAGGCAGATTATTAGTATCTTTAAGGTTCTAACAATCAAAGAAATAACAACAATGCCTCTACTTACTAATTACGATAAAGGTACACATATCTTTATCTTCGTCCTTAACTTCATTGAAGTTATTTCTATTGCTACAACTAGAGGAAAAGGGAATAAATGGTAGATTTATTTTCCCTTTCTGGTATACACCTAGGAACCGCTCAAATGGCAAATGGATATATTATCGTTCCAGCTCGTTCAAAATATAAATATGCTAAATGTACTTGTTGCAATAAAAAAAGCCGCCATGTTCATAGTTCTTATGTCCGGAGATTAAAAGATCTACCTGCATCAATGTATTGTGTATCAATCAATTTAGTCATTAGAAAGTTTTTCTGTAAGAACCCAAAGTGTAAAAGGAAGATATTTGCAGAACTGCCTGGTAATGAAATACAAGCACACCAAAGATTTACTAATCGGGCAAGAGAAAAACTTCAAAAGATTTTTATTGAAGTATCCGCCAAAAAAGGAGCCTATATTTCCGGATTAATATCTATGCCGGTAAGTCCTTCAACCGGGCTCAGGTTAGTTGATAGCTTAGAGATTCCTGTGATAAACAAGGTAAGTGTTTTAGGAATTGACGATTGGGCATATAGGAAAGGGCTTTCTTACGGGACCATACTGGTCAACTTAGAAACTAGAAAAGTCCTCGATCTATTGCCAGGTAGAGATGGAGTAGCTTTAAAAAAATGGTTAATTCAACATCCGGAAATATTAACCGTTTCGCGCGACAGGGCCAATGCATATTCTTGTGCTGTCTCTCAAACATTGCCTAACGCAATCCAGGTAGCGGATCGGTTTCATTTAATGAAAAATTTATCAGATAGTGCACATGATATCATTCAACAGGAATACAAGAATTTAGCGAATTCATTAATTGAGGATGCAAATGTTGAGGAAGAGAAGTTCCCGAATGCAGAAGTTAAGGAATCGGGTATTTCTCGTCAGAGAGAGAAAGGAGAAATGAATGATCATTTCAAAGAACGATTTCAGATGGTAAAAGAGATGTTAAAGCAAGGATACGGAATACGAACCATTTCAAGAACATTACAAATGTCAAGGAATACAGTGCGCCGTTATTTAGATATGGATACTTTACCAAAGAAAAACATTTGCATCAAAATGAATTATACCGATTATCAAGAAATTATTGATAAGGAATACTCAAAAGGGAAAAGTGTAAAAAAAATATTTGAAAGCATTCAAATGGCTGGGTTTAAAGGAAGCCGAACCTGTTTCTATAATTACTTTAAAGAACACAGGCCTTATACAATGCCAATTTTAAAGGTATTGCCACCCGCTAAACCACAGATGATATCTCCTAGAAAAATATCAAGATATCTGGGCATTACTGATCTGAATAAAATCAAGGACAATTTTGAAAGGAAAACAATAATTGCTCTTTTAAGTAAGAATACCCTACTTGAAAATCTTCGAGACCTGATTCTATCATTTAGAGAATTGTTGTTAGGTGAAGACGGTTCATTACTGGAAGGTTGGATTAAAAAAGCTTTGGCTATTGGATTTCCCCAGCTTAAGAAGCTTGTGAATGGTTTTAAGAGCGATATTAATGCAGTACGAAATGCAATTCTAACGACATGGAGCAATGGGCAAGTCGAAGGGCAGGTTAACCGATTAAAAAGCATTAAGCGTCAGATGTATGGCAGGGTAGATTTTGAACTACTCAGGAGAAAAGTGGTGCTCAGTAAGGTCGGATAAACATCACCTAAATTGACGAAGAACCGTGTGCCATGAGAAATTTGTTTTGCAAAAAAAAGCAAAGAAAGCTATGTAAGAGATGAGGGAAGGCCCCTCGGAATCGGTTTACAGGAACAGGTTTCAAACCAGTGTATGCAGCTGTGGTTAAGAGCTATGGTTGTGAGCGATACATGAAAAGTCGGTATTAAAACCGGCAGGTAACTATACAAGAGGTGACTGAAAAGGAATCTTCGATGAGGTACCGAAAGTTAATAAGTTGATGTCGAAACCAGATTGCGGTTCTTAATCTGGGATAAATTCAGGGGCAACCTGTTTACTGCCTGAGTGGCATCCGGTACATAGAAGGCACGACTTGTATAGAGGCTTTTACATGGAACATGGGAACCTGTCGTCAAATGCTAAGGGAGAAATTCAAGCAGAAGGACTGTAAGAATTAGCGTACCAATGTTGTCACAGGGGTGGACTGTTTCGTAGTAGTGAAGAAGGTTCTGTAATGGAACTGGAGCGAAGGGAACAGCTTATTCAACGAATTGAATTGAACAACTAAACAAATTAGGAGGACTCAATGCAAAACGTAAAGTCATTTGAAATTTCTAAACAGCTTGTAATGCAAGCGTACCAGAAGGTCAAAGCCAATCGGGGTTCAGGTGGCATAGATGGAGTATCCATAGATAAATTCGATGAAAATCTGAAGGATAATCTATACAAAATCTGGAACCGGATGAGCTCAGGAAGCTATATTTCACCACCGGTAAAACTGGTAGAAATACCAAAGCCGAATGGAGGAATAAGACCTTTAGGAATCCCTACCGTAGGAGACCGGGTAGCACAGATGGTTGTAGTATTAACATTAGAACCGCAGTTAGACCCTCTGTTTCATGAAGATTCTTATGGATACCGAAGAAATAAATCTGCACATCAGGCGATAAATAAAGCTCGCCAAATGTGCTGGAAGCATGATTGGGTATTAGATATGGATATCAGCAAATTCTTTGATACCATAGACCATGAGTTACTTATGAAAGCAGTAAGGAAACACACAAACTGCCCATGGATTTTACTGTATATTCAACGCTGGCTTACAGTTCCCTATGAAAAGAGTGATGGAACAAGAATTGAAAGAGACAAAGGTGTGCCACAGGGGTCTGCAATAGGTCCATTGTTAGCAAATCTGTTTCTACATTATGCGTTTGATGAATGGATGAAGAGAAATCATCCAAACATTCCGTTTGAAAGATATGCGGATGACACTATTTGTCACTGCAACAGTCTATCACAAGCGGAACTCTTGATGAAGGATGTACAGGTACGCTTTAAACAATGCAAGCTAGAACTCAATGAGAGCAAAACGAAAATCGTCTATTGTAAAGACAGTAACAGGAAATTAAATTATGAAGTAATCAGCTTTGATTTCTTAGGGTACACGT
>Ga0209125_1000650_pt1 | contig 41790 bp, 17 predicted proteins | sample BarGraIncub1131A_FD_184503 | JGI IMG/M metagenome (GOLD analysis project Ga0209125, IMG submission 184503) | Arctic peat soil microbial communities from Barrow, Alaska - Barrow Graham LP Incubations 11-31A (SPAdes) (version 2) | ecosystem: Environmental > Terrestrial > Soil > Wetlands > Peat... | reverse complement strand
ACCGTTGCCACACAGATAACTCCTGCATTTGCGGCTGTCGGACCGCTGTGCCAGAACAGCATTGCTCCTTTGTTGCCTGCAAGTTCGACCAATACGACTGCCATCACAGGTACATGGAGTCCGGCTGTTATAAGCACTGCCACTGTAGGGACAACAACTTATACATTTACACCGGCTGCCGGGCAGTGCGCTGCAACGGCTACAATGGATATCACCGTGGCCACACAGATAACTCCTGCATTTGCGGCTGTCGGACCGCTGTGCCAGAACAGCGTGGCGCCTGCTCTTCCAGGTGTTTCAACTAACAGCATCACCGGTACATGGAGTCCGGCTGCGATCAGTACGTCTACTGTCGGTACTTCGACTTATACGTTTACACCTGCTGCCGGGCAATGTGCTACAGCAACTTCGACGCTGGATATCACCATAACGGCGCCTGTTGCACCGACTTTCGCTTCATTCGGATCACTGTGCCAGAACAGCATTGCTCCTTTGTTGCCTGCAAGTTCGACCAATACGACTGCCATCACAGGTACATGGAACCCGGCCGTTATAAGCACTGCCACTGTAGGGACAACAACTTATACATTTACACCGGCTGCCGGTCAGTGCGCTGCAACGGCTACAATGGATATCACCGTTGCCACACAGATAACTCCTGCATTTGCGGCTGTCGGACCGCTGTGCCAGAACAGCACTGCGCCTGCTTTGCCTGCTGCTTCAACAAACAGTATTACCGGTACCTGGAGTCCGGCTGTTATTAATACTTCTTCTGTTGGTACTTCGACTTACACGTTTACCCCTGCTGCCGGTCAGTGTGCCACAGCTGCTTCGACGCTGGATATCACAGTAACGGCACCTGTTACACCGACTTTTGCTTCCTTCGGATCACTATGCCAGAACAGCATTGCGCCAGCTCTTCCAGGTGTTTCAACAAACAGTATTACCGGTACTTGGAGTCCGGCCGTTATTAATACTTCTTCTGTCGGGACAACGACTTATACATTTACGCCTGCTGCCGGTCAGTGCGCTGCAACGGCTACAATGGATATCACCGTTGCCACACAGATAACTCCTGCATTTGCGGCTGTCGGACCGCTGTGCCAGAACAGCACTGCGCCTGCTTTGCCTGCTGCTTCAACAAACAGTATTACCGGTACCTGGAGTCCGGCTGTTATTAATACTTCTTCTGTTGGTACTTCGACTTACACGTTTACCCCTGCTGCCGGTCAGTGTGCCACAGCTGCTTCGACGCTGGATATCACAGTAACGGCACCTGTTACACCGACTTTTGCTTCCTTCGGATCACTATGCCAGAACAGCATTGCGCCAGCTCTTCCAGGTGTTTCAACAAACAGTATTACCGGTACTTGGAGTCCGGCCGTTATTAATACTTCTTCTGTCGGGACAACGACTTATACATTTACGCCTGCTGCCGGGCAGTGTGCTGCAACGGCTACAATGGATATCACCGTTGCTACACAGATAACACCTGCATTTGCGGCTGTCGGACCACTGTGCCAGAACAGCGCAGCACCTGCTTTGCCTGCTGCCTCAACAAACAGTATTACCGGTACCTGGAGTCCGTCTGCGATCAGTACTGCCACTGTCGGGACAACGACTTATACGTTTACGCCGGCTGCCGGGCAATGCGCTATAGCTACTTCGACGTTGGATATCACAATAACGGCACCTGTTACACCGACTTTTGCTTCCTTCGGATCACTGTGTCAGAACAGTATTGCGCCTGCTCTTCCAGGTGTTTCAACTAACAGCATCACCGGCACATGGAACCCGGCCGTTATCAGTACTTCCACTGTCGGGACTACAACTTATACATTTACGCCTGCTGCCGGGCAGTGTGCTGCAACGGCTACAATGGATATCACCGTTGCTACCCAGATAACACCTGCATTTGCGGCTGCCGGACCGCTGTGCCAGAACAGTACGGCACCTTCTTTACCTCTTACTTCAACAAACAGTATTACCGGCACATGGAGTCCGGTTGTGATCAGTACTGCCACTGTCGGGACAACAACTTATACATTTACTCCTGATGGTGTGCAGTGCGCTACAACAGCATCAATGGTTATCACAATAACTGCACCTGTTACTCCGACATTTGCTTCATTCGGATCACTGTGTCAAAATAGCGTTGCTCCAGCTCTTTCAGTTGTTTCAACAAATGGCATAACAGGCACATGGAATCCAACTACGATCAGTACAATTTCAATCGGTACAACGACTTATACGTTTAACCCTGCGTCTGGACAGTGTTCTGTAACGGCAACAATGGATATCACGGTTGCTAACCAGATCACACCTGCATTTGCGGCTGTCGGACCGCTGTGCCAGAACAGCACTGCACCTGCTTTGCCTGCTGCTTCAACAAACAGTATTACTGGTACCTGGAGTCCGGCTGTTATTAATACTTCTTCTGTTGGCACTTCGACTTATACCTTTACCCCTGCTGCCGGTCAGTGTGCTGCAACGGCTACAATGGATATCACCGTTGCTACCCAGATCCCACCTGCATTTGCGGCTGTCGGACCGCTGTGCCAGAACAGCACTGCACCTGCTTTGCCTGCTGCTTCAACAAACAGTATTACTGGTACCTGGAATCCGGCTGTTATTAATACTTCTTCTGTTGGCACTTCAACTTATACCTTTACCCCTGCTGCCGGGCAATGCGCTACAGCTACTTCGACATTGGATATCACAATAACGGCACCTGTTACACCGACTTTTGCTTCCTTCGGATCACTGTGCCAGAACAGCACTGCACCAGCTCTTCCAGGTGTTTCAACTAACAGCATCTCCGGTACATGGAGTCCGGCTACGATCAGTACTGCTACTGTCGGGACAACGACTTATACGTTTACCCCTGCTACCGGTCAGTGTGCTGCAACGGCAACAATGGATATCACCGTTACTACACAGATAACACCTGCATTTGCGGCTGTCGGACCGCTGTGCCAGAACAGCACTGCACCTGCTTTGCCTGCTGCTTCAACAAACAGTATCACCGGTACATGGAGCCCGGCTATTATTAATACTTCTTCTGTTGGTACTTCGACTTATACCTTTACCCCTGCTGCCGGACAGTGTGCCACAGCTGCTTCGACGCTGGATATCACCGTAACGGCACCTGTTACACCGACTTTTGCTTCCTTCGGATCACTGTGCCAGAACAGCACTGCACCAGCTCTTCCAGGTGTTTCAACAAACAGTATTACCGGTACTTGGAGTCCGGCCGTTATTAATACTTCTTCTGTCGGGACAACAACTTATACATTTACGCCAATTATAATTGCCGGTCAGTGTACTGCAACGGCTACAATGGATATCACCGTTGCCACACAAATCACACCTGCATTTGCGGCTGTCGGACCGCTGTGCCAGAACAGCGTGGCGCCTTCGTTGCCTGCCGCTTCAACAAACAGCATCACCGGTAACTGGAGTCCGGCTGTTATTAATACTTCTTCTGTTGGCACTTCAACTTATACCTTTACCCCTGCTGCCGGTCAGTGTGCCACAGCTGCTTCGACATTGGATATCACAATAACGGCACCTGTTACACCGACTTTCGCTTCATTCGGATCACTGTGCCAGAACAGCATTGCGCCAACTCTTCCAGGTGTTTCAACCAACAGTATTACCGGCACATGGAGTCCGGCCGTTATTAATACTTCCTCTGTCGGGACAACGACTTATACGTTTACCCCTGCTGCCGGGCAGTGTACTGCAACGGCCACAATGGATATCACCGTTGCTACCCAGATAACACCTGCATTTGCGACTGTCGGACCGCTGTGCCAGAACAGCACTGCACCTGCTTTGCCTGCTGCTTCAACAAACAGTATTACCGGTACCTGGAGTCCGGCTGTTATTAATATTTCTTCTGTTGGCACTTCGACTTATACCTTTACCCCTGCTGCCGGCCAGTGTGCCACAGCTGCTTCGATGCTGGATATCACAATAACGGCACCTGTTATCCCGACTTTTGATTCATTCGGATCACTGTGTCAGAACAGCATTGCTCCTTTGTTGCCTGCAACTTCGACCAATACTACTGCCATCACCGGTACCTGGAGTCCGGCTGCGATCAGTACTGCAACTGTCGGGACAACGACTTATACATTTACCCCTGCTGCCGGTCAGTGTGCTGCAACGGCAACAATGGATATCACCGTTGCTACCCAGATCACACCTGCATTTGCGGCTGTCGGACCGCTGTGCCATAACAGCACTGCACCTGCTTTGCCTGCTGCTTCAACAAACAGTATCACCGGTACATGGAGCCCGGCTGTGATCAGTACTGTTTCTGTTGGTACTTCGACTTATACGTTTACACCTGCTGCCGGGCAGTGTGCCACAGCTACTTCGACACTGGATATCACGGTAAATAGTCTGACAACTCCAACTTTTGATGCAATTGGTACAATATACCTGAACTCAATACCTCCTGCGTTGCCAACCAGATCTCTAAACGGAATCAACGGCAGTTGGAATCCCGGTTCAATCAATACTGCTTCTGCCGGTAAAACCTCCTATATCTTTACACCCACAGAAAGTCAGTGTGCTGCAACGGTTAAACTTGATGTTACTATCTATATAAAAGCGGTTCTATCTGCACAAGATTCTCTAACTGAAGTCGGAGCATGTACACAGGTTAAACTTAATGCTTCAAAGTCAATCGGCGACAATTTAAAATACGAATGGTCCATAATTGATCAGGGTGGTACATTGACCCAACTGACTGGTATAAACACAGAATTCCAACTTTCGCCTTCCTATACCGGATCACTTCCTGCCGATTTCAGAGTAAGACTTTTGGTAACCGACATTAAAGGGAACACGAATAGTGATACCATCACCATCAATGTGGTTCGACCTCCTGTTGCAGAATTAGTCTCAACCGGAAAACTTGAAAAAGACGGTACCATGATTGTAAGTGCAGTTGTAACAGCCGGAAAAGCTGTAAATTACAAGTGGTTCACATCTAACGGAAAAATAGTCGGCCCGGATAATCAGCCAACGGCCAATTTATTCGGAAGCGGGATTTATACGCTTCAAATAACGGACATTTATGGTTGTATAACTGTAAAGAATTTCAAATTCCCGATTGAAGTCTACCAGATCCTCGCTAATCCGGATTATGCCAAAATATCATGGGTGCATGATACAACCATCAATGTACTTGCAAATGACCACTCAAGCGTTGGCTTTATCACAAGCACCATGCATGTTACTGAGCAACCGGCACGAGGTGTGACCACGGTTAATGCAGACGGTTCCATTACTTATACTCCGCGTGACAGAGGTGCGGGACGAGATCAGTTCGTTTATGAAGTGTGCGATGCGGTAAATCTGTGTACCTCAGCAACTGTTACGATCGATGTTTTTGACCTCACAATGATTCCGGAAGGATTTTCGCCTAACGGAGATGGAATAAATGATAAGCTTGTATTTGGCGGACTTGAAAATTATCTCCAATCGCAGCTATATGTATATACACGCTCTGGTGCACTTGTTTACCAAAGTTCAGATTACCAGAATGACTGGAATGGGAAACCATCTGAAAAAACAATGATCAGTATGGAAACCGTTCCAACAGGAGTCTACTATTATATACTCAAACTTGGAGGGACAAACCGATCAGTAAAAGGATTTATCTATATCGGTTATTAAGCTTTGTTATCAAATATCACTTTTCAGTGAAGATGTTTTCAAAAAGGAACAAAACCGGCTATTACACCGGTTCTGTTCCTTTCTCTCTTAGTAACTCCAGGCTTAACTCCCGCAGTTTATATTTTTGAATTTTACCACTTGCAGTCATCGGAAATTCATCCACAAAGAAGATATACTTCGGGATTTTATAACGCGAGATTTTCCCACGGCAAAAGTCAATCACATCTTCTTCGTGTAGTTCAACTCCCGGACGTCTTTTAATAAACGCACCAACCTCTTCCCCATATTTGGGGCTAGGTACTCCAACCACTTCAATTGCCTGTATTTGAGGCATTGTATAAAGAAAGTTTTCGATCTCACGGGGATAAATGTTCTCTCCGCCACGGATTATCATATCTTTGATGCGGCCTGTTACCTTGAAATAACCATGCTCATCCATTACGCCCAAATCACCCGAATGAAGCCATCCGTTTCCATCGATTGCCTTCGTTGTTGCATCCGGATTTTTGTAATAACCTTTCATCACATTGTAACCGCGACAGCACAATTCACCCTGCTCGTCCGGTTTTAGTTCTTCTCCGGTTTCGGGATTTGCCACCTTTACTTCAACTGCAGGATAGGCTTTCCCAACGGTTGTAGACCGGATGTTGGGTGCGTCATGCGATCTTGTTGCGGTCATTCCGGGCGACGATTCCGTAAGCCCGTAAACGATAATGAGCTCCGACATATTCATCTTGATCATTACTTCGTTCATTGTTTCGATAGGACATGGTGCCCCAGCCATAATTCCGGTACGTAGCGACGAAAGATCAAACATACTGAACATCGGGTGGTTCAACTCTGCAATAAACATGGTCGGAACCCCGTAAAGAGCAGTACACTTCTCCTTTTGTACCGAAGCAAGAACGACAAGCGGATCGAAATTCTCAACCATCACCATCGTGGCTCCATGCGTAATAATGGCGCAAAGAGCTAACACACAGCCAAAACAGTGGAACAATGGAACGCAAACACATAGTCGGTCGTCGGCTGTGTAGTTCATGCATTGCCCTGTTGCGAATCCGTTATTCAAAATATTATAATGGGTAAGCATAACACCTTTGGGGAAACCTGTTGTACCCGAAGTATATTGCATATTCACAACATCATGGCACGAAAACGTAGATTTGATGTCATTGAATAACTGATCATCCAACTGGCTACCAAGCAAAATCAATTCAGCAGTGTTGAACATCCCTCGGTGTTTCTCTTGCCCGATAAAGATCACATTCTTCAGAAAAGGGAATTTTTCGCTTTGAAGGTAACCACGCTGGCTCTCTTTCAATTCGGGTACAAGTTCATAAATCATTTGAACATAGTCGCTGTCGCGCCATCCGTTTACCAGGCAAAGCGCTTTGAGATCGGAGTTTTTAACGAGATAATCCAACTCGTGTGTTTTATAATTGGTATTGATGGTCACAAGTACAACTCCGATTTTGGCACTGGCAAACATAAATGTAAGCCAGTCGGGAACGTTGTTAGCGAAGATTCCCAGTTTATCATCGGGTCGCATCCCAATATGCAACAGCGCTTTCGCAAGATTGTCAACCCGTATATTGAAGTCTGCGTACGAAAAACGAAGATTTCGGTCGGGATAGACAATAAAATCTTTATCAGGTGTTTCATCAGCCCATCGTTCGAGGAATTGACCAAATGTTTTTTCAATTAATTTCATGAATCTCAGTTAAAATGGTGCATAAACTACTGCCAGAATTTTAGCCGATGATTCATCGGCAGCATGCACGTGGTGGTCAACAACTGAATCATAATAGATACTGTCACCTTCCGAAAGAGAATAAACTTCTTTGCCGTATTTGATTTCAATTTTGCCGTTTAAAACATAGATAAACTCTTCACCCTCGTGAGACGATTGTGTAAAATCTGAAATAGTCGAAGGGTTGATATCCACAATAAAAGGCTCCATATGGCGCCCCGATTTGTCGCTGGCCAACGGAAAAAAGTCGAGGTTAAGCCGTGCATTACTGTTTTTGTTAGAGAAACTGGTTCCCCTTTTTATATCACCGCTTCGCGTTACTACTGGCCCGAGTTGGTCCATGTCGTCGAGAAAGGTACCTAGCCGAACGCCCAAAGCACGGGCAACTTTAATCAGGTGACCAAGAGAAGGGATGGTTTCATTTTGCTCAATCTGCTCCATCATAGTCGTTGTAAATCCGCATCTCTCAGCTAATTCATTCGTAGTAATGTTTTTTTGATGACGAATTAACGTAATTGTAAGTCCAACATTTTTAATTTCACTCATTTTATAATGCTTATGATTTCAGTTTGCAACAAAAATAGTTGTTTTGCTTAAGATCTAAAATAAAAAACAGGAAATTTTTACCAACTAATTCAAATCTAAACAACATAAAAAAGTAAGTGCAAAAGTTGAATCAGCTAACAAATTGCGACTATATTTGTAAGATTACTTCATATAAGATTTATGAAAACTACCAATCTTTTTCTTTTCTGCCTTCTGCAACTGACATTTGCTTTTAATTCATTGGCACAGAACGTATCACCGGCTATATATGACACGCTATTTCCGGCACAAGCTGCAACAATGAGCGGATACATTGGTGGGAAACTGGATGCTTCATACAAAAACAGAATTCTTGCACAGGACATTAACCGGTTGGTTGAACCATTTAAAAACCGGACGGAAGATCGTTGCTGGCAGAGTGAATTTTGGGGCAAGTGGTTCACTTCAGCCGTCTTGGCTTACCGGTATCGTCCCGAACCCCAGTTAAAAACGAAACTCGACCAGGCCGTTTCCGGTCTGCTTTCAACACAAACACCTGATGGTTATATCGGCAATTACACTGATAATAAACAACTTGAACAATGGGACATCTGGGGAAGGAAATACTGTATGCTTGGATTGCTGGCTTATTACGATCTTACGAAAGATAAAAACACCCTGATGGCCATCCGAAAGCTGGCAGACCACCTGATCAAGGAGTTAGCCGATAAGAATGTATTGATTGTGAGAAAGGGGAATCATCACGGAATGGCGGCATCTTCGGTACTTGAACCCATTTGCCTTCTTTATGCAAGAACAAGTGACCGGCGTTATCTCGACTTTGCCAATGAAATTGTCAGAGAATGGGAAACTTCGGATGGACCGCAGCTGATTTCCAAATCGGGCGTAGATGTTGCTAAACGATTTCCAAAACCTCAAAACTGGTTTGGTTCGGAACAGGGCCAGAAAGCGTACGAGATGATGTCATGCTACGAAGGATTACTGGAACTTTACCGGTTGACAGGAAAATCCGAATATCGTGAAGCTGTTGAAAAAACATGGCAGAATATATTCGATACAGAAATCAATATTGCCGGATCAGGATCGGGAGTTGAATGTTGGTTTGGAGGCAAATCGCTTCAGACCATGCACATCGATCATTATCAGGAAACTTGCGTAACCGCTACATGGATTAAATTGAGTCAGCAGCTTTTACGACTGACGGGCGAAGTAAAATATGCCGATGCAATCGAGCAAAATTATTATAACGCTTTGTTAGGTGCCATGTATACCGACGGATCCGATTGGGCAAAATATTCACCTTTGGCAGGACAACGTCTTCGCGGAAGCGAACAATGCGGAATGGGACTTAATTGTTGTGTGGCAAGCGGGCCACGTGGCCTCTTTACATTGCCTCTTACCACAGTTATGGGAGAAAAGGATGGAATCAGTGTCAATTTCTTTGTCGATGGAAGCTACCGTCTGTTAACACCGAAGGGTAAACCAATGGAAGTTATTCAGCAAACCGATTATCCGGTTTCGGGCAATATCTCATTAAAGGTAGTTGTGCCGAAAGAGGAATCGCTAAAAGTTCGCATTCGTATTCCGCTTTGGAGCCAGCGTTCTGTCCTGACAATCAATGGCCAGTCTGTTGAAAACGTCGTTCCCGGAAGGTTTGCAGAGATCTCGCGCGTCTGGAAATCGGGCGATGTGATCAGTCTTGCGGTTGACATGCGTGGAAGGATTGTTCGGATGGGAAATCTGCCCGAGAACATTGCAATTGTTCGTGGTCCCATTGTTCTTACCCGCGATGCAAGGCTTGGAACACCTCATGTAGACGAGACAATTAAACCTGTAATTGATCAGGACGGATTTGTAAACCTCGAATCTGCCGGAACGAATCAGGATGGTATCTGGATGAAATACAAAGGTGCCTTTATGATTGAATCACACCAGGAAGCGGAAAATAAACCAGTTGAAATTACTTTTTGCGACTATGCTTCGGCCGGGAACACCCTCGACGAACATTCCTGGTTCAGGGTTTGGCTGCCACAATCATTTGATCCGAGGAAATAGAAGATTCAATAAGTTGTATAGCTTGATCCGCTTTCGATATACCTGATATTTAAATCTTTCGGTAGAAATCCCTTAAGCCAGCGGGCACAATAGTTCATTCCGTCGGCTTCAGAAACGGCATGACCCAAAAAGATAACAGCTTTGTTCTTTCCCTGGAGCTGAGCATCATAAACGTACTGATAGGTTTCCCATTCAGGAGCTTCGCCGGCAACCAGCAGGTCGATGTTCTTCTCCTGCAACAATTTCCGGTGTGTTTCAGCACCCGGAGCACCTGCCGAAAAAGCGACATTTGTTACAATCATACCTGGATTACCAATCACCCTGAACGAGCTCCCGGGAAATGTAAGCTTTAAGCGACTGATAAACGCGGATAAAGTTTGTTTTTCAAATTTGAACAGGATCATCGAACTATCTGTCTGATTCTTTCGCCATCCAAGCTTTTCAATCATCCCAAAGTAGATTCCGTCAGGCTTGGTCCGGTGAATATGGTCATGGAACCGCCATATAATCAATTTGTTCTCGTTAATAAATTTTATCTTATCCTGATAAACGAGATCGTTTTCCAAAGTTTTGGTTTCATCAAGGTGGCTGTAAAAAGTCGGTTCGTGCGCTATAATCAGGTTACATTTGTCGGCAACAGCCTGTTTAAGTACTTTCATATCGGCAAACATGCAAACCGCCATGCCAGTTACAACATCATCAGGATTTCCCGATTTAAATGTATCAACCGTTTGGGCAGACCACGGACAAGTAACATTCTTTTTAATCAAATCAATGATTTTACTGGCACTCAACTGCTTTTGATTTGTCTGTTGTCCGAATACTGATCCCGATAAGAGAAACGTGATCAGAACTAATTTGGTTGCTTTGAAATCCATTATCTTAAGTATAATTTTGACATCAAATTTAATAAAAAAACTAAATTTGCTGAATATCTGAGTGAATTGCGGAAACGAACGACCTAATTTCGATTAATGCAAATATTTACGAGTAATAGAGCTGGAATCTCTGCATTGTTGAAAGCGCATATTTGCGTTATTTTTCTGCTATTTGTTTCATTTCCCGAAACATCCATTGCTCAGCAACGCTTTACCCTAAGCGGTTATCTTCGGGATGCGACTTCAGGTGAAGCATTGATATATGCCACCATCTATCCCGAATCACTTAAAACAGGTGTCTCAACAAACGAATACGGGTTTTTTTCGATTACTTTACCTGAAGGAAAGTACAAATTTGTTTTCTCGTATATTGGTTATCAAACAATTAATAAGGAGATGACCTTTGATAAAAACCTGCATGAAAACATTGCTCTTTCACCCAGGGAAACCAATATTGAAGAGGTTACCGTTATCGGGCATCCGAAAGAAAATATCATCCGGCAAAACGAAATTGGAACCGTACGTCTCGATGTCAAGGAATTAAGTACAATACCAGTCCTTTTCGGGGAGCAGGATATTCTAAAATCGATCCAACTGATGCCCGGTGTTTCACCAGTGGGTGAAGGAAATTCAGGATTTTATGTTCGCGGAGGTAATTCCGATCAGAATCTTATTTTATTAGATGATGCTCCGGTTTTTAATCCCTCGCACCTTCTCGGTTTTTTCTCGGTTTTCAACTCCGACGCCATTCGTGATGTCAAGTTGTACAAAGGTGGTGTTCCTGCTCGATATGGCGGACGAGCTTCATCGGTGATGGACATCCGGATGAAAGAAGGGAATCTGAAAGATTACCATGTCTCAGGCGGCATTGGCCTGATATCCTCCCGTTTGATGGCGGAAGGACCCATTTCGCAGGATAAATCATCATTTATGATTTCGGGCAGAAGAACTTATGCCGATCTTTTTCTCCCGCTTTCAAATGACATAAGAATAAAGGATAATAAATTGTATTTCTATGATTTAAACCTTAAAACCAATTTGATAATTAATAAGAATAACCGGGTATTTCTTTCCGGATATTTTGGGCGTGATGTTCTTCAGGCAAAAGATTTTGGATTTAGCTGGGGAAATAAAGCGGGCTCACTCCGTTGGAATCACCAGTTTTCGCCGTCACTATTTGCCAATACCACGATGGTCATCAACGATTACGACTATAAAACCGAAGGAGATATCGATGGGAAATTTTCGCTTGCTGCAGGAATTAATGACCTGTCAATCAAACAGGACTATGCGTTATCACTATTTAATCATCTAAATCTCCTTTTCGGATTTAACTCGGTACTTCACCATTTCAAACCTGGTGAAGTAATGTCGAATTCCAAAAATATTAAGAGCTTTAAGATTTCCGAAAAAGATGGCTGGGAGAACGCAATTTATGCTTTTTCGGAGCATCAGCTTTCTGACAAAGTGAATATTGGATATGGTATCAGGATGTCATCTTTCTCAAGAATTGGACCGGGTACTGAGAATTCGTACAACTCCACAGGAAGTATCACTAAAACTGAAACTTTTGCCTCAGGAAAATTTTACCGTAATTATTTCGGATTTGAACCAAGGTTTAATATAACCTGGTTATTGACTGACGTTTCTTCCATTAAAGCAGGTTACAACCGGATGAGCCAATATATCCATTTGTTGTCGAACTCGTCAGCAGGTACTCCGGTCGATTATTGGCTTCCCAGTTCAAATAACATCAAACCACAATACATATCGCAATTCTCTGCAGGATATTTCAGGCAAATTAAGTCAATGGGGACCGATTTATCAGTTGAAGGTTACTTTAAAAACATGGAAAACCAGATCGACTACCGAAATAACGCCGATGTTTTTCTGAACGAAAACGCTGAAGCAGAACTACTTTTCGGGAAAGGACGTTCTTATGGACTCGAGTTGTTGTTCAAAAAAGACGAGGGTATTTTTACCGGATGGATCTCCTATACTTTATCACGGACAGAAAAACAATTTGATGAAATCAACGATGGAACCTGGTATCCTGCACGGCAGGATCGCACGCACGACATCTCAATTGTGACTAATTTAAAGGCGAGTAAAAAGTTTTCAATATCTGCGACGTGGGTCTATTATACGGGGAATGCTATAACTTTTCCAAGTGGAAAATATGTGATTGATGGAAATGTTGTCAACTATTACACGAGCCGCAATGGATACAGGATGCCAGCTTATCACCGGTTAGATCTCGGTGCCAGTTTATTGCTGAGGGAAAACCCCAAATTCAGATCGGAGCTTAGCTTTGGCGTTTTCAATGCTTATGGCCGAAAAAATGCTTACTCGATTTCATTCCAGACAAAAGAAAATTCATCTCAAACTGAAGCTGTAAAACTTTATCTTTTCTCCGTCATCCCTTCTATTACCTGGAATTTTAGATTTTAAAACAGTTCAGCACTTACTGTTGCATTAAATGATATTTGGCTAATCCCGGAAATGTTTTTTATTGGCTGTTGATTGTTTTCCAAAGTTTTTGCAACGGGAAGATCATTGCTTTTGTTTGAGCTGATTTCAGGCTTGACGGCACTCTTTAATGGCGCCTCTTTACGACAAATGGTACTGTTTATGACCTGTAAATCGTCATTTTTAGTAAGCCGCAAATCACGTCCCGACTCAGACTTTTTGAAAAAATTCACATGTTTAACTTCATTACAAAACTTTCCGACAAGTTTGGTCGACTGCAAAGAATCCCAACTGATGTTTGAAAACATACACGAGATTTGGATTGTCGAAACCACGATTAAAATTAACGTTCTGAAGGTATTCATAGCTGATCTTTTTATCAATTTACACAACAAAGCTGGTTTATTCCTTTAAATTAAAAAAATAAATACTGACCAATTGTCTGATTATATCGGTGAATACCCCAAATTTAAGGATGAACGGAATTTGCATTCCACATCAGTAGTTTTAATTCACGTTTAAAACAAAGCAGCGAAGCCATTCCAAATTTCTTTGAAACGGCTTCGCTTAATTATTATGTCCGTACGAAAACTACTTTGTTTTGACGAACTTGCCCGTAACTACCTGATCATTCCACTTAAGAACGTAGACATATACGCCCGATGGCAATGATTTATCAAATACTACGGTTTGAGCAACATCCGCTTCAACATCAGCGTCAAATATCCTGGCAATTCGTTGTCCTGACATTGCAAAAATATCGAGCGTTACCTTAGCATTTATGCTAACACTGAAGTCGAAAGTGACTGGGCCACTGCTCGGGTTCGGGTAAACTTTCAACGCAATTGTTGGAACAATTGGTGTATCTGTCACAATTATTGCTGCTTTTATATTACTGCTATTACGTAGCGCAGCGGTAACAGCTGTGATCGTTCCGATATTTGCATTAGCTGAATTACTGGTCAAAATGTACCAGCCAGCCCTTGCCCCGCTTAAAGCTAAACCATTAACCGTAACCCGTTTCCCTGTACCCACATTCCGGTTATTATAGCTACCAGTCGTTGGATTATTCAAGGTTACAGCATCACCGAAAACGATACCTGAAAGAACATAATTTGCAGGCGACAATGTTGCTAACGCATTTCCATCGTACACTTTGCTTACAGATCCTGTCAAACTTGCCGTAACCGACCTCCGTGTAATGGTAAAGTTATGCGTATTATCACTGCTGCTCCGGTATGTACCATCGCCGGCAAAAGATGCATAAACATGATAGCCAGTTCCTGGTGCCTGATTGATTACCAGTGTCGCAGAAGCATTACCATTATTATTAGTCGTAGCCGTAACCGACTGGGTACCGATCGTGAAGGTGATGGTTCTGCCACTGACAACAGCATTTCCAACCCTCAAGCCAGCCGCTAAGCTAACACTTGAACCATACTGTACGGTCTGACCACCTGTATAACTTAGGGTTGTCGTCAGGGTTCCCTGGCCAGGCTGAGTAACCACGACTGCCGCTGAAGTTGCAGTACAACCATTGGCATCTATTACAGATACTGTAAACGTGCCTGCACTTATGGTAAATGTATTTGAACTTTGGAATGTTACGCCATTCAAACTGTAGGAGTAAGGTGATGTTCCTCCTGTTGCATTTGCCGTCAATGTTGTAGTACCTCCGAAAGTTGTGATTGTACCAGCCGTTCCAGATACTGTTAATGCAGGTGGCAAGACATTGATCGTTACGTTTGTACCTGCAGATATACAACCTGCACTATTCCTAACTCTTGCAGTATAAGAACCGGGTGCAAGTCCACTGAAGGAAGTGCCAGCCTGATAAGTGGTTCCGTTAATACTGTAAGTAAGGCCAGCTCCCAACGGGGAAGTTACAGTTATAGTACCAGTTGTTACCGAACAATTTGGTTGGACAATACTTACCACCGGAGCAGATGGGGCTCCAGGCACAGCATTAATCACCACATCATTCGATGGTACTGAAGTACATCCAGCTTCATTCGTAATTGTAAAGTTATAAGTTCCCGGGACAAGACCTGTAACAGTTGTACTTGATCCGGTTCCTGATATTGCTCCTGGGTTAATTGTCCAGGTTCCAGCCGGCAAACCATTAATAACCATACTTCCTGTTGGAACAGAACAAGTTGGCTGAGTAATAGCGCCTCTTGACATGTTCGTTGGAGCAGTCGGCTGAGTAATGATTATTACATTTGTCAATGCTGAAATACAACCACCTGCGCTTTTCGCAGTAACATTGTATGTACCTGAAGCAATTAAGGTAAATATACCCGACGTATTTGAGTAATTTATTCCATTAATACTGTAGGTCATACCTGTTGCTTTTGGAGCAGTAACAGTGATTGTACCTGTTGATACTGTACAAGTTGGTTGAACTAAAACGACAGTCGGAGCGACCGGTGCTCCAGCCTGGACATCTATCGCCACATTTGTTCCAGCAGAAATACAACCAGCCGCATTCTTCGCAGTAACATTGTATGAACCTGTAGCAACCTGAGTAAATATACCCGTTGTATTGGTATAACTAGTACCATTAATACTATAAGTCATGCCAGTGCCAGTAGGTGAAGATACCGCAATTGTTCCTGTAGGTAAAACACAGGTTGGCTGGGTCAAAGTAATGATAGGAGCTGCCGGTGATTGATTTACAGTTATTGTAGTTGTCACAATTTTCACACAACCACTTACATTCGTATAAGTATAGCTAAGCGTTTGTGTTCCTACTGATGGGTCAAACAAATTACCATTAACACCTATTCCACTCCATACGCCACCTGCCGGTGAACCAACTAAGGTAATGTCAGCAGCATCGGTACAAACAGGTCCATAAGTTCCTGCGGACACATTCGGCAATGGATTAACGATCATAACGACGGAATTCGAAGTTGCAGGTGATCCGCTCAAACAAGGCGTGGCATTTGAAGTCATCCTCACATAGACTACATCTCCATTAACCGGAGCATAAGTATATGTACTACTTGTACCAACAGCTGCAGAATTCTTATACCATTGGTAGGTTGGCGTAGTTCCGCCACCAACAGGAGTGGCAGTGAATGTTACCGATGTTCCTGTGCAAACGTTGTTCTGGCTTGCGACGATAGATACGCTTGCGGCTACTGCTGGGTTAACCACCATCGTGATTGAACCTGAAGTTGCAGGGTTGCCTGAGGCGCAAGGAGCATTTGAAGTCATCATCACATAGACGACGTCACCGTTGACAGGTGTATAAGAATAGGTTGCACCTGTACTAACAGCTACAGAATTTTTATACCACTGGTAGGTTGGTGTTGTTCCACCTCCGACAGGAGTTGCAGTGAAAGTTGCCGTAGTTCCTGCACAAATGTTGTTCTGGCTTACCCCAATTGACACACTAGCTGCCACAACCGGGTTAACCACCATCGTGACGGAGTTTGAAGTTGCCGGGCTGCCTGAAACGCACGGAGCATTTGAGGTCATCCTTACATAAACGACATCACCGTTAATCGGAATATAGTTATAGGTAGCGCTTGTAGCAACCGCAACTGAATTCTTATACCACTGGTAGGTTGGCGTAGTTCCGCCACCAACAGGAGTTGCAGTAAATGTAACAGAAGTACCTGCACAAACGTTGTTTGCATTTGCAGAAATTGATACCCCAGCTGTCAGAACCGGGTTTACGATCATAACTACCGAATTCGAAGTTGCAGGTGACCCGCTCAAACAAGGCGTGGCATTGGAGGTCATCACTACTGAAATTACATCTCCGTCTGAAGGGAGATAAGAATAAGTAGCCGCGTTAGTTCCAACAGGCGTTGCGCCTTTATACCACTGGTATACAGGTGCTGAACCTCCATTTGTCGGTGTGGCTGTGAATGTTACCAAAGTTCCTGAACAAACATTGTTCTGGCTTACCCCATTGGATACACTTGCAACAATCACCGGATTAACGACCATTGTGACGGCGTTTGAAAGTGCAGGGTTGCCTGAAACGCAAGGAGCATTTGAAGTCACCACGCAAGTTACAATGTCGCCATTGACAGGAGTATAGCCATAAGTAGAGCCGTTCGATCCAACAGATGTACCATTTACCTTCCACTGATAAGAAGGGGTTGTTCCACCATTGGTCGCATATGCAATGAATAGTACAGGTGTTCCCGCACATACAGAATTAGCTGTTGCGCCTATCAGTATGCTGACTGGCAAACTTGGATTAACTGTCATATTGACAATATTCGATGTTGCCGGGCTACCGCTCTTACATGTTTCGCTCGATGTCATTACAACTTTTACCTGATCATTATTAGATGGTGCATAGCTATAAGTTGCTCCTGTTGCACCTTGAACAACAAGGTTATTAACAAACCAGGAATAGACCGGAACACCGCCATTGGTTGGGGTAGCCGTGAAGGTTACCAAAGAACCTGCGCAAACTGAATTAGCCGACGGCGATACTGAAACACTTACAGGAAGCACAGGATTCACATTCATTGTAACCGGAGATGAAGTTGCAGGATTTCCAGAAACACAAGTCAAACTTGAACTGAGAACCACTGTTACTACATCACCATTTAAAGGAGTGTATGAAAGGATATTGCTATTGGTTCCCGCATTATTCCCATTCACTTTCCATTGATAAGCAGGTGTTGTTCCTTCATTGGTTGGTGTGGCTGTGAAAATCACTGGAGTAACTGCACATATCGGGTTAGCCGATGGCGAAACAGAAACGCTTACTGGAAGCAATTGATTCACTGTCATTGTTACAGGTATAGAAGTAGCTGGATTGGCAGAAGCACAAGCCAAACTGGAATTGAGAATCACAGTTACAACATCGCTGTTTAATGGGATGTATGAGAAGCTGCTGCTATTGGTCCCGGCATTATTCCCATTCACTTTCCACTGGAAAGCCGGCACTGAACCACCGTTAGTTGGTGTCGCGGTAAAAGTTACCGATGAACCAGCACAGACCTGATTTGCCGATGGTGTTACAACCACACTTACCGGAAGTGCCGTGTTTACATTCACTGTATAAACAATCCAGTCACCTGCACATTCGTCAACATCCAGTAAATCATTATTGTTAGCATCATAGAATGTACGTAGCTTCATCTCCAGAGTACCTGGCTGAGCAGCATTTACTAATGATACATTTCGACTAAACGCCGGTGTATAGGCACCTATCGGAGCAATGGCATCAACAGGTCCGAATGTTACATTCGTCCGTGTAAACTGCTGTATAACCTTTACTAAGTTGGATGGTGTTATGCTATTCAAGTCAGCTATCTGTGTAAAGGATAGGTTGTCAGCAGATGAATTGCATACCGAAATAGCACCCAGGTCATTAATCCCATCGTTATTATCTGTTACAGTAGCTGCATTGATAGTTGTTTGCAGCTGAGGACGCGGATAGACAGTCAAAGTTTTAATTGACGAAACAGGACTACCACAACCTGAACCAACTTCATATTTGATATCCGTTGTTCCCGCTCCAATTGCTGTTACCAAACCGGTTGTTGGGTTTACAGTTGCTACTCCAGTGTTGGAACTACTCCAGCTTCCGCCGGAAGTACCATCACTGATATAACTTGCAGTTGCACTAATACATAACGGACTTGCTCCGCTAACTGTACCTGCAGTAACATTCGGATTAACCGTCAACGTTTTAATGGTAGATACCGGAGCACCGCAACCTGAACCAACTTCATATTTGATATCCGTTGTTCCAGCTCCAACTGCTGTTACCAAACCAGTTGATGGGTCTACAGTTGCTACTCCAGTGTTGGAACTACTCCAGCTTCCGCCGGATGTACCATTACTAGTATAGCTTGCAGTTGCGCTAATACAAAGCGGACTTGTTCCGTTAACTGTACCTGCGGTGACATTCGGGCTAACCGTCAACGTTTTAGTCGACGATACCGGACTGCCACAACCTGAACTTACCAAATAGGTAATATCAGTTGTTCCCGCTCCAACTGCTGTTACCAAACCTGTTGTTGGGTTTACAGTTGCTACTCCAGTACTGGAACTACTCCAGCTTCCTCCGGAAGTGCCATCACTGGTATAGCTTGCAGTTGCACTGATACATAACGGGCTTGTTCCGCTAACTGTACCTGCTGTGACATTCGGGCTAACCGTCAACGTTTTAATTGACGATACCGGACTACCACAACCTGAACCAACTTCATATTTGATATCCGTTGTTCCAGCTCCAACTGCTGTTACCAAACCAGTTGTTGGGTTTACAGTTGCTACTCCAGTACTAGAACTACTCCAGCTTCCTCCGAAAGTGCCATCACTGGTATAGCTTGCAGTTGTACTGATACATAACGGGCTTGTTCCGCTAACTGTACCTGCTGTGACATTCGGGCTAACCGTCAACGTTTTAATTGACGATACCGGACTACCACAACCTGAACCAACTTCATATTTGATATCCGTTGTTCCCGCTCCAATTGCTGTCACCATACCAGTTGATGCGTTTACAGTTGCAACACCTATGTTAGAACTACTCCAGTTCCCGCCGGATGTGCCATTACTGGTATAGCTATCTGTCGTACCTATACATAACGGACTTGTTCCGCTAACTGTACCTGCGGTGACATTCGGGTTAACCGTCAACGTTTTCGTGGAGGATACCGGAGCAGTGCAACCTGAACTTACCTTATAGGTAATATCAGTTGTTCCCGCTCCAACTGCTGTTACCAAACCAGTTGTTGGGTTTACAGTTGCTACTCCAGTGTTGGAACTACTCCAGCTTCCACCGGAAGTACCATCACTGGTATAGCTTGCAGTTACGCTGATGCAAAGCGGACTTGTTCCGCTAACTGTACCTGCTGTAACATTCGGGCTAACCGTCAACGGTTTAATGGTGGATACCGGAGCACCGCAACCTGAAACAACTTCATATTTGATATCCGTTGTTCCAGCTCCAACTGCTGTTACCAAACCAGTTGATGGGTCTATAGTTGCTACTCCAGTGTTGGAACTACTCCAGCTTCCACCGGAAGTACCATTACTGGTATAGCTTGCAGTTATGGTGATACATAACGGACTTGTTCCGCTAATTGTACCTGCTGTAACATTCGGGCTAACCGTCAATGTTTTAATGGATGATACCGGACTGCCACAACCAGAATTCACTGTATAGGTAATATTAGTTGTTCCAGCGCCAACAGTTGTTACTACACCTGTAGATGAGTTTACAGTCGCTACACTGGTATTGGTACTTAGCCAGCTTCCGCCAGAAGTTCCATTACTACTATAAATATCAGTAAGGCCAATACAAAGCGGAGTTGAACCACCGAGGGTTCCTGCATTTGGAGCAGGATTCACAGTTACATTAAATGTTGTAGTAGCTATTCCGCAACCATTTGTAGCAGTAAATGTTATTGTTGAATTTCCTGCAGACACACCTGTCACGACACCCGATTGGTCTACAGTTGCAGCAGCAGGAGTATTACTGTTCCAAATTCCGGCCGTATTGCCAACACTACTACTTAATAGAATTGTAGAGCCCGCACATACTGTATTTGGGCCACTGATTACACCTGCATTTTGAGCCGCATTTACATTTACTGTATGGAATGCAGCATCAGTACCACAAGTACCTGTAATCATATATACGATTTGTGCAGTACCAGTAGAAACACCTGTGACTAAGCCGTTAGCTGAATTTACAGTAGCAACTGCCGGATTAAAACTAAACCATGTTCCACCAGTATCACCACTACTTCTCAATAAAATAAGTGAGTTGACACAAACTGAGGATGGTCCGCTTGAGCCTGTATAAAGGTTTGTAATTGTTCCCGGATTTGCACCAGGATTTACAGTTATAGTAAAGGATGCAGTCGATGAACCACAAATACTTGTCACTGTATAGAAGATGGTTGGACTTCCTGCAGATACACCTGTTACTACGCCTGATACCGGGTCTACTGTAGCAATGGACTGATTGCCACTGCTCCAGACACCACCCATGTTACCATTTGTATTCAACACTATAGTTGTGTTTTTACAAACAGTCGATGGACCACTGATTATACCTGCACTTGGTACTGGTATCACAGTTACAGTGAATGTTGTTGCCGGACCTGTACAACCACTGATGGTTGCTTTTACACTTACAGTTGCTATTACCGGACTGATGCTGTTGTTAGTCGCAGTGAAAGCCGGAATAACACCCGCGCCACTCAAACCAAAGCCTACATCAATAGTACTTGTCCAATTATAAGTAACGGTTCCACCAGTTGTCGGGCTGCTAAACGCAATAGCAGAGGCTGCTCCGTTTTTACAATAGGTCAGGTTGCTTATTACATTCACAACCGGAGTCGGGTTCACAGTGATTGTAAAGCTTTGTGGTAAACCTGAACATCCATTATTAACCGGGGTAACAGTTACAGTTGCTACTTGTGGTGTAGCAGTACTATTATCAGAAGTAAATGAAGGAATAGGGCCTGTACCGCTGGCGGCAAGACCAATACCAGTATTGTCATTAACCCAATTGAACATTGTTCCACTTAATGCCCCAGTAAACGTCACCATTGTTGTAGAAGTATTATTACAAACAACCTGGTCAGCTGGATCATTTACTGTTGGGGAAGGTTTCACCGTTACAGTTTGCGTACATGTATTTAGGTTGTTATGTACATCGCTTACAGTCCAGGTTATGGTTGTTGAGCCAACCGGATAAGCTGCATCGAGTGCCAGATGATCAGAACGAACTCCAGTCATACTGTTGGATTTTATACCGCAATTATCTGTAGCATCAGGTGGTACGATTGTTACTGGAACACCTGTACATACATTTATATCTGACTTACAAGTAATTGTTGGTAATGTAATATCCTCAACTGTCACATTAAATATACAGTAATTGCTATTCCCATGAGAATCTGTAACGGTATAGGTCACAGTTGAACTACCAACTGGGAAAAAGTGAGTCAACGGTAATGAACTGCCAATTATAGTGCCACCAACAGAAACACTCATTGTTGTAGGACCACAATTGTCAGAAACCACTATTGAAGTAAGTTCGACATTCTGACCACAATCACTGCTTGTATAAGCTGTTATTGCAGTTGGGCAACCGGAGACTATCTGAGGAATCACTTTGTCTTCAACTGTTACACTCGTTGTGCAGATTGACACATGTCCATAATTATCAGTCACAGTCAGAGTAACTGGATTTGGATTGGTCGCAATATCGGCACATGTGAAGTCGTATTTGCTCAGTATCATTGATTGAATACCTCCGTCGTCAGTAGATCCGTTGTTAATGTCAGCTACCACAATTTTTCCGTTTCCAAAAGCATCTAACTGAACAATAGCAGATTTACACTGAGCATCAGGAGCCTGAGTATCCTGAACATTGAGAACACCCTCTGTATAGGTAATATTGTAATTTCCCAAACCGGAACCGATTGCACCGCTGATAAGAATATCATATGAGCCAACTCCGGCTATTGCTGCAGCACCAGTGCTGGAGATGATAACTGAGGTTACGGTATTACCGTTAACCAGGCCATTCGTAGAAAACTCATTACCAATAAAGGTATAGAGTGAACCTACTTCTTTGTTGAAACTGGCGGCTTTAATTTCGAGCGTTTTTTGATCTACATTGATCTGAACCGTTTTAGTTGCTGCCTCGTAATTGGCTGTTGCATCAACATCTATTCTAAGATTCTGATTCAAACCGGCATTCAGGATTGTTCCTGATCCTGGGGTATAGGTTTCTGCTCCTGTGGCGGTACCACCGGTAACTCCTGTTACTACGGCATTGAGTTGTGCGGAACCTAAAGCGGTGCCAAAACTGATGGCTGATGGATTACTCCAGACTATGTTTTGAACTGCTTTATTGATTGTAATGCTGGCAGTATTCGAAGCCGGGTTGTAATTGCCGTTGCCCGCAAAGCTTGCAGTTACCTCGTATGTTCCGGCATTGGTTGGTGCTACAGATGTTGCTGCATAAACCGTTGGGAGAACCCCTTTATAACTGAAGGTTACAACAGGTGCAAGTACATCACTTATTCCGCCTACTCCATAGGCAAAGCCTGATGCTGCATGCGCAGAAGCATCATAAGTAAACGTTCCACCTGTTATGCTTATAGAAGCTGTAGCTCTGGAGATTATAATAGCAGTAATACCAGTAGCATCATTATAGTTGCCTGTTAGATCAGTAAATTTCCATGTAGCAGTACCACCTGGGACATTAGTGAATTCATTGCCTAAATCAAGACCGGCAAGTATTTCATTTCCCAATCCTGTGGCTGTACCTGTTGCACCGTGAGCTGCTCCATCATATGTTCCGCTGAATGGGGTTACATTGATTGTTGCATTGATCTTGCCAATAGCATTATTGACAGTTCCGCTGGTTGCCTTGTAGTTGGTGTTTCCTGCAAAACTCCATGCGTCGCCTGTGTAAGTTCCGGAAGCAGTATGAGTTGTACCGCTTACTGTCATCAAACCGGTAAGGTCTGCTGGTGTTGGGCTTTCAACTCCTACTGCTGTGTAATCGGACGTATGCGGAGCGCCATCATATGCTACACTGTATGGTGTAACGTGAATGACTGCATCGGCCTGGGTGATTGTAACTGTAACGTCACCACTTGCTGAATTATAGTTGTTGTCACCATCAAATGTCCAATGTACAAGTCCTCCAGGCACATCGGTATAGGTGGTAGAAGCTACATGCAGCAACGAAGTAAGATCTAATGAAAATCCTGTGGCTGTACCTGTTGCACCGTGAGCTGCTCCATCATATGTTCCGCTGAATGGGGTTACATTGATTGTTGCATTGATCTTGCCAATAGCATTATTGACAGTTCCGCTGGTTGCCTTGTAGTTGGTGTTTCCTGCAAAACTCCATGCGTCGCCTGTGTAAGTTCCGGAAGCAGTATGAGTTGTACCGCTTACTGTCATCAAACCGGTAAGGTCTGCTGGTGTTGGGCTTTCAACTCCTACTGCTGTGTAATCGGACGTATGCGGAGCGCCATCATATGCTACACTGTATGGTGTAACGTGAATGACTGCATCGGCCTGGGTGATTGTAACTGTAACCTCAGTTCTCGAAGCACTTACACAACCTGTATTACTAATTACCGATTCGGCCCAGGCAGTGTACGTGCCTACATTTGTGCCAGATGGTGCAACTGTTTCTCCATTTCCATTAGCGGTGGTATAATATTTCAACGACGATCCTGAAGGAGCAGTTGCAGATGCCGTATGTGGTGTACCATCGTAAGTACCTGAATAGTTAAATGCTGTTGGGGCAGCAGGTACCGGATTTATAGTAACATCAAGAAATATTGAAGTTCCGGCACAAGCCCCGGCATATGGAGTTATCTGGTAGGTGACAACGTCACCATATGATAAACCTGAATATAGAACATCATCTTTGATTGCGTTAACTAAACTCGGAACTGTAAGCGAAGTAAATGTACCAGTTGATTGATGTGTTTGATTACTACCACCATTCGTGAAATCTAAAATATCATATTGGGTCACCGTCATTGGCACTGAATGATTATCAACAGAAGGAAGTTCTTTCCCAATGGCAACTCCGGAGCATGCATTCGCTACCATATTTGTAAGGATAGGAGCCGGTTTCACAGTAATTGTAATTGGAATCGCAACGCTTATACATCCTGTAGATGAATTAATAATGGTCAATGTACCATTATAAGTTTTTGCTGATGCATCGAACGGAGTCGGCAGTGTAAGGGATAGAGGGTCCGGGAAAACTGGAATATCTGAATATGCCACAAAATCAATAAACCCAGCTGCATGAGCTTCTGAATCAAACACAATACTATATTTGTCACCTGTAGTTGAAGTAAAAGGAAGTTCTGCAGATATTATTCCCTGGCAAATAGTTGCATTCGCACTTACCAAATCTATGGTTGGCAAAGTATTTACAGTTACCTGTACCGGTTGTTCTGTAAAGCAAGTACCTAATGTTGCCCGAATGTGGTACAGTCCTGGACTATTGACTGTCTGATTACTAAGCAACTCATTTGAAAGACCGTAGTAAGATAACGTGCCATTGGTATTGGTTACTGCTGTAAGGAGATTTACTTCAGCGCAGCCGGATATCGAATTATTAACAGTCAAAACCGGAGTCGGTTTTACAGTCACATCTATTATTAGTGTCTCTCCGGTACATATATTAGTTGAGCCTGTAACTGTATAACGAATTACGGCATCTACCGATCCGCTATTTGTAAGTGACTGAATGATGTTGCTTCCACTACCATCAGAAAACCCGGTTGCTGCTCCACTGTGCAAGATAGCAGTCCATACAAAGCTGGTTGCTGTAGTGCTGTTCAAGGTTATATTGGTGGTTTCACCATTGCATATAGATTGGTTGCCTGTTAAGGTCGTAACAATTGCATTGGGTTGGGAAACATCAATTGTCCCGTTCGCCGTGCAATTGTTGGCATCGGTGATGCTAAACCCCTTGCCTGTTCCTGCAAGTACACCAGAAAAGGTCCCGGTTTCATTCGTCTCTCCGTTAAAGGTGTAGCTGTATGGAGTCGTTCCTCCGCCGGCTGTAAGTGTAACAGTAGCAGTTCCGCCATAACAGGTAATCGGGCTCGAAACATTTTTGCTAACAACAGTAAGTGCTGCAGGTGCTGTAATCACTACCGGTGACGCTGATGACGGACATAGGCTGCCATCTTTTACGACAATCGGGTAACTACCTGCAGCCAAATTACTGAATACATTACCTGACTGGTAACTGTTCCCATTATCCTTGGAATATTGCAGAGTACCAGTACCACTTGCGGCAACCGTAATCTCCCCATCGGCAGAGGTGGCACAGCTAAGATCTGAACCCTTATAACTCTTCTTAATAGTGCTTGTAACTGTTGGGGGTGTATTTACTGTAACAGTTACGTTGCTCGTGTTTGGACAACCATTACTACCAGTCATACTCACTACATAATTAGTTGTAACTGTTGGTGAAACAGTGATATTGTTATTTGTTGTTAAAGCCGATCCTGCAGTGCCTGTAAGTCCTGCTGAAGCTCCGGATGGAGTGGCAGTCCAGGAATAAGAATTTGCCATTACAGCTTGTACCTGAAAATTATCAAGTAGCACTGGAGTACCACCAGTTGTACCTATAGTCAATCTGAACGCAATTGAAGTTGTTGGGTTATCAACCGCAACTGGTAAAGTAGCAATATTTGATACCCAGGTTCCATTACTAGTACATGACCACGTACCTGATGTAATTCCGGTTGTTACAAAAGTTGTACTACCATTCAAAGCATATGAAAGAGTTATTGTAGTCGTGCCTCCGGTACTAGTTCTTACCGTTTGTGCATATACTTTAAAAGTATTACAAAGTGGCAGAGAAGTCCCCCCCAGAGTAAATGTCCATGAATTTGATAACGCACTACTAAGTGCGGATCCAGCTGTACTATTAGTAGTAAAAGCAGCAGGGGTTGTTGCGGTTGTAACATTACCGGTTGCAGTAACAAAAGCTGCTGTACCAGTTGCTGAACATGTTATACCTGAAGCAAGAGCAGGGCTTAATGTAGCGAAGGATGTACCACCATTAAAATCATAATTTACAATGGTTGTTGCCCCTGAAGCAGGTGCTGTTACTACCAAATTGCTTGAGCCACCAAGGCATAAAGATGTAGGTGACGCTATAGCTGAGGTAATAGTTGGTGATGCTTTGATAGTAATTACCGTTGCATCCGAAACTGCACCACATATACCTGCCGGATCATCAGTTGTTAAGGTTAAGGTTACCGTGCCTGTTGATATTTCACCTGCTGTTGGAGTATAACTTGCATTTAGTGCAGTATTGTTTGGTGAAAACGTTCCACCTCCGCCTGACCAAGTTGCTCCTGTAGCACCTCCACCAATAACACCTGCCAGAACTACTGTAGGTGATGCAGAACAAACTGTCTGATCAACCCCGGCATTTACGGAAGCAGCCGGATTTATCGTTATAACCATTTGATCAGTTGCCGCTCCGCAAGGACCTGTCGGATCATTTGTTGTCAAGGTCAAGGTCACTGCTCCTGCTGCTTTGTCGCCTGCAGATGGGGTATATGTTGTATTGAGGTTGGTCGCCAGGGCAAAAGTACCCGTACCACTTGTGGTCCATGTTGATGAAGTTACACCTGTCCCCCCTCTTGTTCCTGTTATGCTTACAATTGTTGAACTTGAACATATTGTTTGATCTATTCCCGCATTTGCAGTGGCAACAAGATTAATGGATATTATCATTTGATCTGATACTGCAGGACATATACCTGCCGGATCATCTGTCGTAAGGGTCAGGGTAATATTTCCACCTGCTAATATTTCGGCTGCTGATGGATTATACGTTGCATTTAATGTTGTATTGTCAGGGCTAAATGTTCCGGCCCCTCCACTCCATGTTGCACCAGTAGCACTTCCACCAGTAACACCTGCCAGAATTACTGCAGGTGATGCAGAACAAACTGTCTGATCTACTCCTGCATTTACTGTTGCTGCCTGATCGATAGTTATAACCATTTGATCAGTTGCCGCACCGCAAGGACCTGTCGGATCATTTGTTGTCAAGGTTAAGGTCACTGTTCCTGCTGTTTTGTCGCCTGCAGATGGGGTATATGTTGTACTGAGGTTGTTAGCCTGGGCAAAAGTACCTGTACCACTGGTGATCCATGTTGATGAAGTTACACCTGTTCCTCCCCTTGTTCCTGCTATGCTTACAGGGGTTGAGCTTGAACATATTGTTTGATCTATTCCCGCATTTGCAGTGGCAACAAGATTAATGGATATTATCATTTGATCTGATACTGCAGGACATATACCTGCCGGATCATCTGTCGTAAGGGTCAGGGTAATATTTCCACCTGCTAATATTTCGGCTGCCGATGGATTATACGTTGCGCTTAATGTTGTATTGTCCGGGCTAAATGTTCCGGTCCCACCACTCCATGTTGCACCCGTAGCGCTTCCTCCAATAACACCTGCCAGAATTACTGTAGGTGATGCAGAACAAACTGTCTGATCAACTCCGGCATTTACTGTAGCTGCCAAGTTTACCGTTACCGATACCACATTCGAATAAACTGCCGGGCATGCCCCGTTGACTTTTGCCTGGTAATAGGTCTTAGTTGTCAGGCCAAGGGTGGTATAAGTGGCTGTGTTACCACCGGTACCTGTCGTAACATCTGTCCATCCGCTAATTCCATCTGTTGATTGCTGCCATTGTATTGTACCTATTGAGCTTGCTAAAGTTATAGTTGTACTACTGCCTGAACAAACTGTCGAAGCTGTTGCCGTTGCTGTGCCTGCTAATGGTAATGGATTTACAGTTACGACAAATGTTCCTGATGTACCTTGACATGAATTTAATGTAGGTATTATTGTATACGTTACTGTGCCTGCAATGCTGGCTGTGGTTGTAAGCGTTTGAACAGGAATATCGCCGGTTCCGCTTGCTGTATTTCCAGAAATACCTGCTGTGGCTGATGATGACCAGTTAAAAGTTGCGCCAACAGGTGTTGATACAAGAGTAACAGCTGTTGTTGAACCTCCGGAACAAACAGATTGTGGTGAAGCACTGACGGTTATCTTTGGATTTACAGTAACTGTTACACTCTGTGTATTACTGCACGAGCCTGAGGTTAATGTATAAACATATACTACGTTTATAGGATTTGATGTCGAATTTATAAGTGTTTCTGTTGCAGTAGCTGAACTTCCACTGCCAGTTGAAGGGGTGATTCCAGTTACCGCAGCGCGTGACCAGGAATAAGTTAATCCAGCAGTCGCGCTGGTTGCTGTATAAAAATTTGATACACCACTACACCAGCTTGCTGTTGTAGAACTGCTTATGGTATAAGTAGGACATGTAAAAGTGATAACAACCTGCCCGGCTCCACCGGCTCCACCGCCGTTATTTTGATTACGGCTGGCTCTTCCACCGCCGCCGCCGCCACCTGGAGCTGTATTTGAAGCTGCATTTCCTGTCCCTGTAGAGGTTATAAAAGCTCCACCTGCTCCACCCTGGTAGGGTGAAAAATTGGGATTTCCTGTTCCTGCTGTACCTGTAGTAGCATTACCGCCTGCTCCTCCAGCACCAGTTGTTGTTGGTGTTGCATTTCCTGCACCACCACCACCACCGGCTCCATTTCCGGTTGATGTGCCACCTACGCCACCGTTATTAAATCCTCCAGTGCCTGCACTACCTCCTGTACCATAAGCTCCATTACCTCTTCCTCCACCGCTTCCACCATTTGCCGTAACAGCACCACCAGCCCCGCTAACACTACTTGGATTTCCGTTTCCCCCGTTTGAGCTGGATCCAGCAGTTCCGGCTGTGCCTACACTAATTGTATAAGTTTGCCCCCCACTTACGGTTAAGTTGCCAACCTGATAAGCGCCACCGCCGCCACCACCACCACCATATGTAGTTCCACTGTTTGAGTTAGCTGAACCGCCTCCTCCACCACTGCCCCAAACTTCCACTTTAGCGGAAGTTACTTCAGCTGGCACTGTCCATGGGCTTGTTGGATTCACAAGCACTGTTTGCCCAAAACTCTGCAGAGCAAAAAACAGATTCACTATCAGTAATGCAATAGCGAATACCGGCGTTTTATGTATCAAGGTTTTCAATATGAAATTCCTCTGAGCATGGGTGATATCCTTTGCTATTTTGCCGTTCGCAGCAAATGCGATTAAACCTGATAAAGATGTTCGTGCGGAATGAGTGTGGCTGGTTTTCATATGCGTTGTTTTTTGATGTTGCTTAATTGAGGTACTATCTGATAAGGTAATTGGATTCCGTTTGGAGATGAAGACACCTTTACTGTCTTCAATTGATTGAATATGATTTGCTTTCATGATTTCTGCGGAGTTAGGTAACTGTATAGGATAGCTGGATTTAATGTATTTAGGTTAAACGCCAATTGCCGGAATCCGGCATCCGAGGCAGTTTTAATCGCTTCGGTTTTATAAAGGCTAATCCTTAGATTTTGAGGCGGTGCGGAACGGTTTCCACTGCCCCTCCATCCGGCAAAATTTCCGGAAGCAACCGGAGGAACAGTGAAAGTCGAATTCGAAGTAATAAATTGACTATCTGTACTTAGCGAAACCAATTCGCATAACCCCTGCATCGAAATAATGATGATAAAAAGGTAGATCATCTGCCATTTATACCTGTTACGGCTAATGATTTGCGCACTTCGAGATTGTTCCATACTGATCAGTTCTGCCTGGCCGGTTACAGGACAGATCCCTTGAGCGTCCTGTTTTAAAGTAAGTTTGTTCTTCATGAAAGAATTATTTTGATGCTTTGTATGCAAATTGTATATTTCAACAGGCTGAATAGGATGTTGTATTTTGATGCTGCCAATATTGGCAACGATGGTGAGATACCAGTTGGAATTGAAAATATCTTTGTTGTTTTCAATAAATTGAAAAAGTTTAGCTTTCATGCTTACAATTAGCTTGGTTAATTATTCTTAAATATTCCAAATAAGTATTTTGATCTTACGCCAATGTCGTGAAATAGGTTTCGTTAGTGTTAAAAATTCTTAATTGAGTACAATCACCTACTCTCTTTCTATCACGCTAACAAACAATAGAAGTGTAGTTTACGACTCTGGTTGTGCTGGAAATACGGCAATTTTCTTCATCGCAGTTAAGATTTTGTAAGGTCGTTTTATTAATAAATCCTTTAATACATTACATAATACGACCAAATTAAGGCGGATAAAAAGTTACAGCCGTTTATTAACCGAATATTTCCGATTATATTCGGAAATAAACGGTTATACCTGAATAAATACAGCTATAACAATGGATGTGTGAAAGATCCGGAAGAGTGCTCCTTTATGAATCAGAAGCCTTCCGAAGATGGATAACAACTATTTCGGGTCGGCAGAAGAACCGAAACGGTATTGCGACCGTTCCAATACCTGATGAAATATAGGACTTCATCCTTCCGGAGTCAACCAATCCATACCGGTACTTCTGTCCATAATTGGATGGCAAAACGGGAGCCCACCAACCAAAGAAGGTGATTTGTCCGCCATGCGTGTGACCTGATAGCGTTAAATCGATCAGATCGGTATTCATATTTTCAATATAATCAGGTTGATGGGAAACTAAAATGGCAAAGTTCGATTTCTTAAGCGCTTTTAAAGTATTTTCGGGATTCTGGATATCTTCCCACAAATCTCCAACACCATCAATTTTGATGCTGTCACTTCCCTTCTTTACCCAGACCGATTGATTGTTGATGCTAATAATCCCTTATTTCGCTATCATCTTTCTTGCAAAATCATCTCCCCCGCATAATGGTCATGATTTCCCAAAACGGCATAAACCCCATAATCCGCCCGAAGCATACCAAGCTCACTAAAAACAGGTTCAATGTATTTAGATCGATAGTGGACATAATCGCCCCCTAAAATGATCATTTCGGGTTTGATTTTGTTGATCAGATTGACAATTCCGGATAATCGTTGGGAAGAAAGATACGGTCCAAGATGAATATCCGATATAAAGACAATCCTTGAACCATTAAAGGATTCGGGAACATCAGCAGAACTGATTACGATATCAGTCGTCTTTATCCAGCGCGACTCAAAGAAACAATATAAAAGGAAAACAAGGCCGGAACTGATCAGGATACCTGTAATCAATATGCTTTTGCGAGATATGCTCATTTAAATTTATGATTTCTTTGCAGCGAGTTGCTGCACTATCTCTTTTACACCTGCTTCATACTTCGTAGGCTGGTATTTGAAATACTTTTCGAACTTGATACTATCGAAAAAATAATCGCGGTCGAACTGATACCGCATCTCGAAGAGCTCTTTCAAAAAAGGGATGAAAATGCCTAAAATTCTCACCATCCCTCCCGAAATCAGTTTAAAATTAATTTTTTTATCCATTTCCTTCGCGAATAGGCTGACCCACTGTTCTCCTGTGAGCGATTTCCGATCAGTCGGCAGGTTCCAGATCTGATTATAGGCATCCGGCGTATTTCCGAGCAATGCTGTTGCGGCACCGGCATCAGGTGTATAAATGTAGGAGTGTTTGGTTTTGGCATTAAACATCCACTGCGCCTTTTTCCCTGCAGCAAGATTCTTGTAAATCAATGACATCAAAACACTATTGTTAATATCAACACCGTAAAAGTCAGGAGCACGGGCGATGATGGCTCTTATTTTTCCCGCTTTCATCTGATCGAGCAGCATCAGGTCAACTTGTGCCCTCACTTCCCCCTTTTTGCTTGTTGGATAAATGGGCGATTCCTCGGTAATGTGTTTTACAAACTCGCTTCCGATCGAATAGACATTATCGAAAAAAACAAGTTTCGCTTTATTCACAATACATGCATCAATAACATTTTGCATCAGCGGTGGCCATTGTTTTTGCCAGACCTTGGTGCTGTATTCAAATCCAATTGTCAGATAAACGATCTCCGAGCCTTCAACTGCTTTAAACACCTGATCGCGATCGGTTAAATCGGCAGAAAACAGTTGGTCTGTCTCGTTAACTTTTTTGGGATTTCGGCTAACCAGACGAATATCATCTGTGAAATATTTCAACGATTTGGCGATCTCATTACTGATTGATCCACCTGCGCCTAATATTGTTTGCATTGTGTTAAGTTTTTGAGGTATCTTTTTGCAACGCTCAAAAGTAATAACAAACAGAGAAGGATAAAGATTAATTCGATAATTAGTGAAATAGTTAATTCGGAAATGAAAAGATCCGATGATTTGAATATTCGGCACTGATGAAATTTAACAAGTTGAAAATGATCATGATGCCTTCTCCTTTCTTTAACATTCTATTCCTTCACTTCATCAAAAGCATTATTGGCACATTTCCAAATCGAAGAATTATCACATTTTTAGAAGCTCCTTTGTATGTAGGACTAATTCGATCCCGCCAAAGGCTCCATGCCCTGGAATTACAATTTTAGCATCGGGAAACTTGCGAAGTACATTTTCAATCGTTTGTGGATAAGCTTTAAGATTCCCGTCGACTGTATTGCCTAATCCTTTCGCATTCATCTCCTTCACAAGACATCCCGGAAACAGCACCTTCTCCGAAGGAATCCAAACGACGATATTGTCCATCGAATGACCTGATCCAAGGTAATAACAGTTAATTTCTACATTTCCAAGTTGAAGTTTGAGCGAATCAATAAACCCATGAGCGGGAGCAGGAAGATTTTTGGCTTTAGCAATATCAATTGTCATTTGGTTGGCATACGATTCGACACCAATGCTTTGCAGGTAGGCAAGTCCACCCATACAGTCTATGTGCCAATGATTCGGTACAAACCCAACGACTTTAAGCTTTAATGTTTGCGAGATCCATTCCACCAACTGTTTAGTCAATTGTTCTGTTGGCGGGGTATCAAACAGAAACGCTTTATCATCCGCTGTCAGAATCATTCCGTTACATTCTACTCGACCAAATCCGGCAAATTCGGCATACGAAATATGCATATAAACACTTGGTGTAAGCTGAACGATTTCAAGATCGTTATTAACGGTTATCTTTTTTGAAATGTCTTGCGCAATTGAAACCGAATCGAATAAGAAAACGAGCGCAATGATAATCAACACATTCGAAAGTTTCATCATCTGATTATTCTTATTGCTTTTTATCTATATAATACCTTACCATCGGTCTGTTTTTGGATGTCCGGTCAACGATCTCAAATCCTGCACGCTCAAAAGATTTGTACAATCCGATCCATGCAAACGAATCCGCAAGTTTCTCCTGAGTCGGCGTTGTCGGATATGCTTCAATTATCTTTATTCCAACTTCCCTGGCGTATCTGATAACACCTTTTAAAAGTTCTGACGAGACACCATGACGCCGAAAATTCTTGTCGATAAAGAAGCATGGAATTGACCAGACAATTTTGTCGTCAATGCGTTTGTGAACACGCGAACTTTCAAGTTTAATAAAGTCTTCACGCGGAGCAAATGCACACCAGGCAATCGCCTGTCCTTCATAAAACCCAAGAATGCCGGTTGGCCTCTCCTTCCATACGAGCTCTTTCAAGGCAGCTTTGTTCCCATCATCAGCTTTTCCTTCCTGGTAATCCGATTTTTTGAGCCTGTAATACATACACCAACAGTTCCCGCACGCTCCCTTGCTTCCGAAAAGCTGAACAAAATTATTCCAGTTAGCTTTTGTAAGCGGCTCAAAAGTGAGTTGGTTTAAGAAATCGGGATCATCGTTATCTATTGCCATATTTTTTACTCCATTTTAAATAAACCACTTAAAGGTTTTACAACCACTTGAAGGGTTAACTAGATCTGAAGGGTTTTCGACTTGAAGGGTTGGGAAGCGTTTCAAAATATAAACGGAATAAACCGTTTCGTTCGTTTCATGTATTCGCGGTATGGATTTCCAAAGTAATGAATACATTCCCTTTCGTCAAATATGGCTGTAAGATAAATAAATATTGATGATAATAAAGCGATGAAAAGCAATGAGGCGGTTGTATTCTTCAAAAAGATCCCCCATGTTAAAAAGAGTAACGAGGAATAAAGCGGGTGCCGGATGTATCTGAAAACACCCTTGTCGATCAGTTCAGATGTTTTTTCAAATTGAAAGAGTTCTTTTTCATTCCTTGCTTTTACCGGTTTTCCCTTTCTTTTCAGAAGAACAACTCCTGCAATGACCAAATAGACTGCATAAAATAGAAATATCCATGAAAAGATTTGTCGGGTACAGAACGGTTCATTAAACCAAAAAAGATAGTTCGAAACAAACAGCCAAAGGATGCATTCCCAGCTGAAAAAACGAAAAAAGCCGTGGCTCTTAACGGTAAATAAGTTTCTCCGCGAGATAATAATAACTGGCAAACTTAATATTCCGAAGATGATTAATCTTTCCATGGTTCAAACAGTTAAAACCAAAATGTATTTTAAAAATTAGTTGATCACTGTCCTGCAGTAAATATTATTCCTCAGACGATCAAATATGGCAATCTTTATTTTACTTCATATTCAGTCGTGGCTGTCATTGGAATGCCTGTTGATGTAATTCCTTCAACAATAATTCGAATGGTGGAAGAATGATCTGCGTTGAAATAATTCAGAAATTGAGTCTGGTTTGATTGCAGCGTAATATTTGGCTCCCAGAATAAAGTTGTCCTCAAATCGGGTTCATTATCGGAAGCAGATGAATGTGAATGTATTGGTGAGTAAAAAATCCTTGCTGCATCATAACCTGAAATTTTAAGACTGGCTGAATGATTGTCCGGTTGATTTGGTATTAATATATCACCATCCCCCGTTCTTGTTATAACCGCAATCACGCCGTTGGCTCCCCGAACTCCAAAGAGGGCAGTTTCCCCGGCAGACTTTAAGACATCAATTCTGTCAATAAGACCAACTGGGAACATAACCATCTCTTCATAGGACTTTTCAAGTCCATCAATTAAAAAAAGTGGCATGTTAGTAAGACTATAAGAATTCTGTCCACGGATCTTGATAACATAACGCCCCGAACCTTCAGTAACTATCACCCCCGCGACCCGTCCTTTTAAAATTTCAAATACATTCTTATAGCTTGCAAACTGGGGCGTAATTAATACTTCTGCATCAGGTTTATTATAAAGGCTACGGTTGTTTTCTATCCTGGTTGTCTGAAAATTCTTTCGTTTTGTAGCAGTTACACTTATTTCGCCAAGACTGACGGTATCTGATAATTTGTATTGTTTTTCAACGGTTTCATTAATCTCATATACATTTTTGAATGCAGTTATATTCTCTTCAGAAAGAACAAATTGCCTGGTCGGGTTGACGGATACTTCTTCAGGTTTATATTTAAGTGAATCTAAAAGCACCAAACTCAGAGGATGTCTTTTCTTCGTGGCGGCGCTAACAATTATTCTGGCATCTCCTGTTAAATCAATCCCTTTCAAACAAAATTTCCCTAAAGAATCGACCGGAGAGGTTGCTGTGAAACTATTCTTATTTTCAACTAATGCAATATGAACGCTATCAACTTCCAATGGTTTGTTTAGGTCGTTTTTTGCAACTCTTCCTGATACACTAAACCCAGCTTCCGGAGGAAAGTAACCCTTATTGTATTTCCATTCAAAGTCACGCCATCCCTGTGTGAGCAAAAGCAAATCAAGATCCGGTAATGCATTGGGGTTTGATGGATCGAAATAGTACGACGGTTCTTCGATGGGTCCGCGAATATCTGACTCAAGGAGAAACCACGAAGATATTGTTGAAGGATATTGAGCGGTCTTATCAGTAAAACTTTTTTCGGCCGCCGATAACGAAAGAAATGCTTCCGGCCTGAGATCAGAACCGTTAGAGAAGGAAATCCTGATTTCAACTGAATCACGTTGATTATAAACCGGCTTACGTGGTTCAATATTAACTTCTAAATCGTTGTTTTTTTGAATATAAATCAATCGTTCTGAAATAGGAAGGTCCCCGGGTGCAGATAACGTCATCATTACAATACCATCAGGCAGATCATCAACCGGAAGTGCCAAACTGTTATTATAGGATTTCATTTTAAAGCTAAATGACTTTAAAGTTACTTTACGGGCGGAAAAAGTGAGTGTCAGGTCACGATCCTGAACAAGCGGCAACGTCTGAGCATTCGTTTTAGTGGTTATTAGCAACTTGTTGTCTTGGTTAATTGAAGCACTTAACGTGATTCCATCCGGGAAACTTTTTGGTATTTCAGACCGGATCTCAACACCTGTCGTATCTTTTACAATTGAATAGTAACTTAATCCGGGAAGCGGTCTCAGAAAAAACGAACCCATGCCACGATGAGCCGATTTAAAGGTTGCAATTAACACACCTGTCGATGCATAAATCTTTCCGGACACATCACAGCCATTTCCCAAGGCATTCACGGCTTTAAATGCTACAGCCGAGTTTACATTATCAACCAGCGAACCTCCTTCGGGGAAGAAATTGATATCCAGCTTGTTTTTTACAACCTCTTTTTCATCCGGGATTACATCTTTGTCGTCGGTTGAATTAATCACAACTATTTCCTTATTAAAAAACAACTGGTCGCTGAAATTCCGCATATAGTTTGTGTAAGCCCTCAAATTGTACCTGCCCGGTTTTAGTTCATCCGGTAATTTAAAATCGCCATTCCCCAATCCTGCGTCAAGTCTTATAACACGGTTAATGATGATTTTTGAATCGGGAGAAATCAGCTCGACGTGCAGGTTATTGCTGTGTCCGGAAAGGTTTCTGTCCAAACTATTGATTAGATATGCCTTGAACCATACATCATTTCCCGGGTAATAGCAGGTCCTGTCGGTATGAATATACACTTTCTCCACCATCTTCAGCGAGTCGATGGGATGGATTGCTCCCTGTTGAACGATACCATCAGATTCAGGATGACCAAATGCAGCCATTAAAACGACCAGGTTGAAAAGTGTCATATTTAAACTGATAAAGTTGTTAGTATTGGCAATTACTATTTGACTGAATATTCATATGGCAGCCAGTCAGCAACACGCTTTTGCGCCATCATTCCTTCCCATTCAATAAGCAGCGGATCGAAATATCCGTTTTCTTCAAAGTAAATATCTCCCTCGGGTAACAAAATAAAACTTGAAGGTTTAGCTTCATCATAGCATATGCCCAGCTTTTGGGGGTATTTAAGATATTTTGAAATGCTGTTTTCCCTGAATACAATATCTTTACTGGTGAGATTGTTGTTATTTTGATCTCTGATCTTAAATGCACTAAAATCTAAATCGCCTTTCCAAAGCACCCTGAAGAAATGCATTCTCGAACCATAATAGGACTCATCGCGGTTTGATTCATAGAACTGCTTTTTTGTGACATCAGATGTTAAATCCTCGTTGAAAATAATATTGCCAGTAAAATAAAATGAGTTGTTTTCTCTTCTGTACAATTCAAAATCATCGAGAAAGTAGGTGACTTTGTAACCCAATGCCTTGTTGTTTAATATAATTGGCTTTGAAGCATATACCTTCAACGTATCGCGATCGGTTTCATAATTGAATGTGATGTCCTTTTCATTCAAAATTTCGCAATCCCTCGCATTGGCTGTTGAACCAAGAAATGCATACCTGAACAGGCTTAAATTGGATTTTCTCCTTTTTACAAGCGACTTACTGCTTACGACAACATCATTCATTTCGTAAACTTTTGGTTTCATATAGACCACAACCGGGTTTGAGGTTGACAAATCAGTGAGGGCAACAGAATAATAACCTATCGCGCTTATTGTCAGTGGCATTGAACTGTTTTTCGAAATATCCAACTCAAAATATCCGTTTTGATCAGCGCTGGTTCCTACAAATGTTCCGTTAAAATAGACATAAGCACCAATAATTTTTTCATATGTCTTCTGATCAAGGATCGTTCCTTTGATGACCTGGGCAGATGTTACAAGATAAAAATTGAGGGACAGGAATATTAAAACAAACTCTCTCATGGTCGTTAGATTTAAAACCCTACATTTTTGTAAAGTTGAAGAATTATATTCATAAGTCCAACTAATAGATCGATCAAAATCCTTTTTAGAATCCAATATGTTTAAATGGCTTTTTTGTAACATCAAATTGTTGCGATCAGAATATTTTATGATCCTGTTAAAGTCAAATATTTTGAAACGAAAAATCAGAGAGTGAGCGTTATTAATAATCTGCCTCTTCACAGAATGGGGGATTTAACTTATAAACCGCACGCAAATAGCCACTATTAAATTTATTAATTTCTTGTCAACGAAGCAATGAAACCATATTTACAGGTTTTTTGTTGTTGACTGCTGATTTTATTCTTACATCCGTCATTTTTTATAGCCTTTACAATGTGCAGCACTTTCTTACATTCGTTTTAGGGTGTTTATAATTTTCTGAAACTGCAAAAAACAAAGTTCTGAATCGTGTCAAACGGTGTCTTATGGTCGACTGTTATACATTTTATTTTTTCGAAAAACATTTTAAGCCGGTCAGTCATTGTCGTTTCAGAATATTGCCTGATTTCTATCCCGCTACATTTTTTAGGCCCTTGTTCAGAAAATGTTCCAATTACCAAAATACCTGTCGGATTAATATTTTGTTGTGCCGTTTCCAGGTAATTTGATATTTCGTGTTCATCGGTCAGGAAGTGAAAAGCCGCTCTGTCGTGCCAAAAGTCATACTTCTGAGTTGGTTTAAAAGTTGCTGCATCTGTAACAATCCACGTTACAATGTTTGCCCGGTTGCCAAGTCGTTGTTTGGCCCTTTCGATTGCAACTTCAGATATGTCAAGGACGGTAATATCCTGATATCCCAGTTCCAGCAAATGATCAACTAAAAAACTGTCGCCGCCGCCAATGTCAATGATTCTTGCGGTTGTTGGTACGTTAAATTGTTTAAAGAAGTCCAGCGAAGTCTCAGGCGTAGGTTGAAACCAGCTAACGTCTTTAAGTTCCTTTGTCTGATAGATATTCTCCCAATGTTTTTTGCGGTCAAAATTTTCCATTTAATTGTTGTGTTATATTTTAATTGGGTTAGCACTACTTTCTGCATCCATAAACAGGGCGGGATTTTCCCGATGAACTTCTCCCGAACCTTTGCTTTTCTAATACTAATTTTCAGTCAGCGAAGCACCGAATTCAATTTTTCGGTTAGCTGACTGCTGGTTTTATTCCTTTAATTGTAATTTCATTGCAAAATCAATCGTGAAAATATATGGAATTGCGCATATCATGCATAATATTTGCAGAGCGGCAAAATTGTTGTCTGGCTTTACTATAAAAGGAATAGAAAACCCAATCAAAAAAATAAGTATGGGACCAACGGCATATTTTCGAATTGAAAGAATTGCCGGATAATCATTCATATTAGCCATGAAAAGAAAGATCATCCAAATAATTGTGGCGATCATCCAAATCGCGGTTACAGTATAAAGTACGAATTCCGGAACAGTTGCGATTAGTCCATTGGCAAATTGAATCACCATTGTAATAATTTCACCTGTAAGAATTGCGATGGTACTCATTTGTAAAACCTTTAAATGATAATACCTGAAATAGTCAATGAATACAAGCAATAAATATCCCAAAGGGATCATATAAAGCATTTTTTGAATGCCTGATTGCAGGGGATCCAGTTTTGTGGGTCCCATAATAAAGAAGAAAAGTCCGACTATTAGAAAATACAGAATCAGGAAGGAAGAACTTAAAATGATCATGTTTCTTTTGGCCCTGCTAATAGAATATTCCATATAATTATTCGTTAAGATTGATTTCAGGGGTTTACCCTTACATCTGCTTTAAACTCGTTTAAGTCCGACAAAATCAGGCAAGCGACCCATAAGTTTGAAAAGGTATGATTATTATCATTCAATATTATGAACAAATATACAGATTGTATGTGCCAATATATCAAGGAAAGAATTTTTTATGTTTTTTGATTATGCTGAATGCCAATAGCTGTAAATGCAGGCTGTTTTAGGGCTTATTTGGTCAGGTGTTATTCCATTTTGAAAATAAAAATTCAAAATTGATCAGTAAATCTTAGCACTGTATTTTTTAATTGAGGTATTTAATCCGGTAATTAACCCATTATTTTCGATTTGGACTGTCGGAAATTTTTCCAAAACACCAAACAGGTTCATTTGGACTGTCGGAAATTTTTCCGCGACACCAAATCAATTCATTTGGACTAAAATAAATTTTCCGCGACTCCAAACTAGTTCATTTGGACTGTCGGAAATTTTTCCGCGACACCAAATCAATTCATTTGGACTAAAATAAATTTTCCGCGACTCCAAACTAGTTCATTTGGACTGAATTCAATTTGAATGGAAGCCAAATGGGTTTGTTTGGACTGTATTCAATTTGAATGGAAGCCAAATGGATTGGTTTGGACTGTATTCAATTTGAATGGAAGCCAAATGGGTTTGTTTGGACTGTATTCAATTTGAATGGAAGCCAAATGGGTTTGTTTGGACTGTATTCAATTTGAATGGAAGCCAAATGGATTGGTTTGGACTGTATTCAATTTGAATGGAAGCCAAATGGGTTTGTTTGGACTGTATTCAATTTGAATGGAAGCCAAATGGGTTTGTTTGGACTGTATTCAATTTGAATGGAAGCCAAATGGATTGGTTTGGACTGTATTCAATTTGAATGGAAGCCAAATGGGTTTGTTTGGACTGTATTCAATTTGAATGGAAGCCAAATGGGTTTTTATTAAAACACATTCACTAGTGTCTCTTAAAAATAGTTAAATACTTCTGTAAAATACTTATAATCAATAACAATATCACCAATAACCTTGTCGGCCTTTTGAAATGGTTATATTTGTTTGAAACCATAAAGTCAGGCAGACATGAACCAAGGCAAGTATATTTTCAGTCAGATTGTAGAATTCATACCGCAACGATTTTT